>Ga0268246_10000051_pt1 | contig 123314 bp, 72 predicted proteins | sample AgamicOrSfe_FD_200242 | JGI IMG/M metagenome (GOLD analysis project Ga0268246, IMG submission 200242) | Agave microbial communities from Guanajuato, Mexico - Or.Sf.e (v2) (version 2) | ecosystem: Host-associated > Plants > Phyllosphere > Phylloplane/Leaf | place: Guanajuato, Mexico | collected... | reverse complement strand
CAAAGAAGACAGAACGTTCTCGTTCTCGGCGGTCGACTCTGGAGCAGAAGTCGGCGCATTATTAGAATCAGCGGGCAGAGCTGGAGGCTCCTCAACCTCTGCCCGCTTCTCTAAAAAAGACTGGTCTTCCTGCTCATCAACGTTATCGTCTCCCGCGCGACTCTTATCTCGATGCTGGGAAGGTGTCGAGAAGGAAGAGCGCGCATCATCGTTTTTGTCGTCGAGATGTCTGTGTCTCGTCTGGCTACTGCTTTCCTCAGGCTCATCACGAGTCGGCCGTCTAGTGCTTGATATCACGCTTTTGCTGTCGCTGTCTCCGGTACCACGCCTGCGATGGTGTCTCCTACGACTATTCTCATCGTTGTCATCATCCTCTGCGGTCTGGTGCTCTTCGTTATACGGATCCTTGTCAGAAGACTTGCGTCTAAAAAGGCCGAATGTGCCACCTTTCTTGTCTTTCTTGGCTTCGTCGTCCCCGCGTCGAGTTGATCTGGAACTATGGCCGGACGCAACAGAAGCGTCATCATCGAAGTCGCCGCTGGACCTGTGCTTCTTGTTTCGCCGGCGACGTTCCTCATACTTCTTGTCATTCGACGCTGACATCGTAGTCTCGGTCGGTGACTCTGACGAACGGACTCTGTCAGGAGATGTCTCTTTGGCTTTTTCCTCCTCGTCTTCGGCAATGCGAGCTAGGCCGTTGCCACGCGCAGGTAGGCTGTCGTCGAGAAGATCGTCGTATGCATCGACGGGCACTTCAACGGTACGCTTGGGATCATTGTGCTCTCCATGAGTTTGCTCATCATCTGGAGACTTCGAAGAGCCTGCTAAAGCAGCCGCAGCCGCTCCTCCTGCCATGACTGCGACGACAGTATCGCTAAGACCACCCTTCCTGGCTTCTTTGGTGCGCTTCTTGCGTTCTTTCGAGCTCAAAGGTACGTCCCACTCGTCGTTGTCTGCGACAGCTGGCGGTGAAGGCTCGACTCCAGCGGCTTCAGCTAGTCGTGCAGCCTTCTCGCGCTTCTTCTGCTCTTTTTTGCTTAGCGGTGGCTCCCAGACATCCTCCGCATTGACTGCCGGGTCATCTTCCATGTTAACACCATGACTAGGCTTGCTGTTTCGATTATCTCCCAGATTTCGCTGGTTGTCACTTTGTGAAGGAGAACCGCCGTAAGTGTCGCTTGTGCGTGTTGGCTCTTCCGGATTGGGAGACGTGGCTCCAGACTGGTCATCAAGTCCCATGCGCTTTGCAGCCCTGTCTCGCTTCTTCTGTTCTTTCTTACTCAGAGGGGCTTCCCACGCATCTTCGTAAGGTGTTTCGATCTGGCGTGACTCACTGGGAGTGAACATCGGGGTCTCCATAGGGGTGTTAGGATCGTCTTCGCTGTAGCTTCGAAGTGCCGCCTTTTCACGCTTCTTCTTTTCCTTCTTGCTGAGAGGCGGCTCCCATGCTTGCTCGAGAGGCGTCTCGAAACGCTGTGACTCATCTGGAGTAGCGATTTGTGCCTCACGTTCGCCGAAGTAGTCTTCTTTGCTGCCGGAAGGGGCCGTCTTGTCTCGCCTTTTCTCGTCTTTCTTGCTCAGAGGTGCCTCCCATGGATTCTCAACGGGAGCCTCGATCAGCTGCGAGTCAAGTGGAGTGGCTACTTGTTCGTTGAGCTGCTCAAGATCATCTTCTCGGTTGTCTTGGAGAGCGGCTTGCTCCCGTTTCTTCCTCTCTTTCTTGCTGAGAGGTGCTTCCCATGCTTCGTCCGCAGGTGTTTGGGCGGGGCTGGGTTCTTCGAAAGTCTTGACCTGCGAATCAGGGGTAGCAGTTTCATCTTCAGTAATGCTCTGACGGGCCTTATCTCGCTTCTTCCTTTCCTTCTTACTTAGAGGTCGATCCGATCCGTCATCTGGATCCGCTGCATACTGTGTTGAGGGCGTCGCTTTTTGAGGTGTGATAGGCTTGTTACCGGCATCCTCCGAATCTCGGATCAGATACTCAGGAATTGTATGTTCGCGTGCGTCTCTTGAAGGCACTTCTTCGTCGTCAAAGTCAAAGCTGCCCGGCATGTGTGAGAGCTTCTCTTCGGTCGGTGTTGGCCCCTCGATCTCGCCTATCACGAAGCCTTGGTCGGCCGCAGGAACGGTAGCATCTGGTAGGTTCATGGCGATTCCCAGATCTGATACAGCTTCGAAGAATGGACTGCGATAGAACCCTTGATCTGCTGCAGCTTCTGGTGCCTTACGAATGACTTCTTCAACATACTCGTCTGCTGCCCGACCGTCTGTGGCAGAGTAACGTGGCAAATCATCCACAATATACCGTTCAGTATGCTCATGACCCGGGGCTTCAACATCGACCACGATCTCATCACGAGAGTCGAATTCTCTCGAGGGAAGAGCAGGGCTCACCTCAGGACTGTCAACGTTGTAGACTCGTGTATCATCTGGTCCCCAGCTGACTCTGTTGTTCGGTGATCTTTGAGCACTAGGCGGTGATGGCCTTCCGTCCTCTTTCTGTTCACCTACGGGTGACGCATCAGGTGACTTTTGGTCTTTGGTCGATCCGGCAATGCTGAGCGGCGGTGTGGGTGCGATGACCTTCAAGCTCGGAACCGACCAAGGCTTCTTGTTGTGACTTATGTCCAAGGGTACCACAGGTGCGTTACGGTCAACGTCGATATAATTGATCTGGTAATCGTTATCAGGCTCGACGTCTCTCATGACCTTTTTTGTCTGATCGTTTTGAGAAAGAATATCTGGATAGAAGAACTGTGCTTGAGTCGGTTGCGGATCCGTATACTTGCTCTCATTCTCCGACACTATCCGAGCGGTGACTTTCCGAGCTATGTCGGCGTATCTGTCAATCTCGCTTTTGCTACGGGATCTTTTAAAGAAGTCAGGGTCAAAGATCTCACCGTCCGTGATTAGTTCTCCACTGTCTGCATTTTCTGGATTCATCGGCTGAATCTCGTATTGCGCCTCTTGTTCAACGGGCCGATCTTGATGCCGAATGTGCCTGTCGTGCTCGATATCGGGTACGAACCTGGCATCTTCGGTCGGTTCCGTTGACGCTCTCATTGTGGTCGATCTTGATCTCTCCTCAAGCTCTCTCTTCTTCTGCTCGATTTGAGCCTCCAATTCGAGCTCGCGAGCAGTTGCCTCCGATCGTTCAGCCGAAGGAGGATAACTGCTCTCCGGACCTCGCTGACAGCTCGCGTCCCGACGCTCTTTGCGTTCTTGTCGATCCATCTCGGCCTGCTGTTCCGCTTCATGCTGTACCGAATCTGCTCGTCGCTGCGTTTCTTCGTCTTCCAGCTGGTCTCTCACTGCAGCCTGGCGTAAAGCCTCCTCTTTGGCTTTCCGCACTCGCTCTAACTGCTCTACCTTCCGAGCTTGCTTATCCGTCAAGTCGAACCGGACCCCGGTCGGACTGCTTTCCTTGCTTGATCGGTGCGCTGAAGCGATACCAGCGGTAGCAGCAGCTGCCGCACCTACGATCGCGGCGTCCCGAACAAAGTTTCTGGAGGTGGGGCTTGAGTTTCTCCTCCGTCCCCCGGCAGCATCTTGGGAGATGTTCGGGAAAGTGGAAGCTCGCGTTGGAGCAGAATACGTACTGTCTGCTTGTGCTCTTGCTGCATACATTTCGGGTCGAACAGGCGTTGTCGGTTGCGGATGCTGTAGTGGTGCAGGAGTCGGGCGGACTGAGGACGATCGGCGATCCGATATGTACGCGCCTGGCATAGAAAATTCAGATTCTGGGACAGGTTCAGGCGATAAAACCTGCATGGGGCGTCTGGTAGTGCTCGGTCCTGTAGCGCTTTCAAGCTGTTGTGGTGTTGGACTCCAGGTTGACGGGGGCAGAGTCTCGCTGGGTCTTGTTGGTAGCGGAGGTCTTCCACTCTCGTCGGTTCGTTTGACACCTCTACCGCCCCATCTCCATCCCCATTTGCTCAAGTCTGAAGATTGCGAAGTGATAGATTCTGCGCTTGCACGACGGCGATTGTTCTGATCACTATCGTGAAATTCTCCAAATGCGAGATCGGAAGCGGCTGAGATCGACTCATCCTCACTCGCTGACTCCCATTCGTCTTCGACCATGGTTGTCTGACTCGCGGTAGATCTGCGATTACGTCTAGCCTGCTTGGTCCGCTCTCGTACAGCGATAACCTCTGGACGACGCCTGCCGTGCGAGGCTTGCGCTGCAGTAAGTGCTGCTGCAGTAGCACCGATCTTCAACATCGTCGTGTTCAGGTCGTCTTTTGGTCTTTTATTTGTTGAGCGCTTGGAGCTCGAACTTCGTCCGATACTACTGCCAAATGCCGGATTTGAAGCAGCAGAGCAAGATGAGTCGTTGGCAAAGTTAAAAAACCGACCCGTGTTCTTCTTCTCACGCTTCTGAGCGCCAGACTCTGTTGAGAAGAAACCACCGAACATAGCGTTTCCAGATCTCGTAGACCTAGCAGACTCTGCAAAAGAGCCGCTCGGTGAGGCCCTACGTCGTCTCTGAGACTTGCGTCGTTGAGTAAAACCAAGGATTTCACCGAGACCTGGACTGTCACTCCCTGAGCTGCTTGATCGATCGCTCCGCCTCCGTCGAACAAAGGCTCCTGTTGAGGAAGCACCTGCAGGTTCAGCTCCGTGGCTTGGCAGATTACTTTGAGCATGTTGCGGACGTACGGCTTTCGTGACAGATCCGTCCTTGCGGCGAACAAACTCGAAGGCGTGGTCTCCATGGTCGTGAATAACCCCTCGCTCTGTGGCGCGACTGTCGCGACCTCCAGAATGATACGACGGTGGGTCGTCGTATCTCCTGGACTCGACGCTGGAAGCGTCTTCGGACTGGTTCGTCCTATTCCACAGAGCAGCTCCGATCTTCGCAAGTCCGTATCCAGCTAGACCCGCACCGACCCACGATGACTTCTTCCTGCTTCGGTGACTGCTATCTGACGAGTAGTATCTTGAATCCTTGTCGACTCCTGCGTGTTTACCGCCACGCTTGTGGCCTGTTCGTAGAGACTCGCTGGAACGCTTTCGTAGTGATTCACCTGACCTTCGGCCGTGAAAGTGGTGTTGTCTTGGTGCTTCTGTTGCCGAAGAGGCTGGATCGAAGCAGTAACGGCAAACTCCAATGTATTCAGTGTATTCCTCCATTTTACGGATGTCTTCCTTATCCTGCAATATATCCAGCAACCGATCGACAGGTCCTCGACGTCTCTGGCGTTGGGCTTGTGCTAATAAGGGTGGGCTTTGACCGTATGCTCCAGACGTAGACGGGTTGTAGTATGCCGACTGAGATTCATCCGGATGGTTCACATGCATTGACGCAGCGTAGTGCTCTGTGTGGTTCTGATCATGCTCATGCATTGCGTAGGCGCCGGCGGCGATACCGGCGACGCCAGCAGATGCTGCATAAGCTGAAATGCCGGGTTGCGACTGACCTGGTGGCTTGATTGAAGATGGCGAAGGAGCGTAATAGCTCGCGGTGGTTACAGCGGGGGATGACATGGAGTGGTAGAGTTGTGGTTGTGAGACGACTGAAGGAGCGGCTGGTGTCATGGACACACTCATGTCGTAATAGGAGGCCGCTTCGCCTTTACCAGAGCCGCCTGGCTGATTAGGCGAGTTGTTCCAGGTTTGATCTGACGCGGTTGTCGGGTAGTTGGCCGCGGGTCTTGAGCTGGGTGCTGGTCTTGAGCTGGGCGCTGGCTTAGAGATTCGCAACATCCTCTCGGTGTTTCCTGGATGCAGGTCCTCGACCGAACGGTTTAGGTTGTCTGATTTGCCAGCTTGAGGAGAGTAGTAGTCGGATGCGGATTCCGGTATCTTCTGAGGTACTGAGGAGTTCATAGCGTTGTATGGGTTGTGCGCGTAGTCCGACGGATACTGTCCGGGAAACTGATCTTGAACGTGGCAGGAGAGTGGCTGTCGCAAGGCTCCAGGCTGTATAGTTTGACCTTGGGGGTAAGTAGGTCGATCATTGGCCGAGTATCCAACTATCTCGCTCGAGCTATCAAAGCCTCTCACTTGCTCTCTCAGTGACCTGGAGTGGACCGGCTCACTTGCGACGCTTCCAGCCTGGCGTTCTCTCCTTCGTGCCTCTCGTCTCTCGTCTCTTTCCGACCTGGATGCTCTGTCGCGCGACCGACTTCGCGACCGGTCCTTCGTGTGCTTCTTCTTCGTTCCTTGGCTTGAAGTCCTGCTCTTCACTTCATTTTGCGCATCCAAGTCTTCCCATTCTCTATCTGGGCTTCTTGCCGACCTTTGTGTGGATTTTTCTGCGCTTTTTCGTGTGCTCTGGCTTCTACTTGAACGAAACATGGTTGGCTTCACCGGCCAGTTGTTGGATTCTGTTGGGTGCTGTATGCGACAATGTGCGACACTCGGTGATTATATGTACAGTCGCGGTGAATCGTGAGGGTATCTATGAGCGCGTGAGCTACGTATCATGAACGTATGTGCAATGCAGTTATTGGCAAGCTCATGTCCAGTCGCACACATTGAGAATAGCAAAAATTGTATGTGTTCGGTGAACAGAGTGGACTACGATGCGCAATGTACCTGATGAGCTGGCACTGCAGTTGTTCATTTCATGATTGGCTAAACAAAACTTCCCCAGCCACACGACCTCCGCAGCACGAGCCACTGAATATACCGCTTTTCACATTCGCTCACTGCATGGAACGATGTATTGATATTGGTATGCATTCGTGCATCCGCGAACTTGTCAATTGAACTATTTTTATTACCTCCAGCTCTCTCGAACGTCATTCATCAGCGGTGATGAACGTTGTTTACCGCTCCTCCGCAGATCTTGATCGCTGGGCAACGGTCGGGATTTTGCACGGCCCGCAAGTTCGGTCTGAAGTCTAATGGCATGTATCGATCGCTGGTGCCATAGGATGGGTCTGGTGTCCAGAATGAAGATCGATAGCCATGATCGCGATACGTGCTGCGTGGTATATCATAGCCAATTGCAGGTGGTCCAGCCAAGTACAGCATACGCTATGTATGGTGACCCGCAGTGATTCAGTATGTAGAAATGGCCACCTTGGTCTTGCATGCATCGGGTCGTCGTTTGTAAGGAATAGTTGTCGACCATGTGGGCGCGCATCAACCAACCGGGGCACCAAGCTGAGCTCTGATTTGCATGATCTGATCTCTGGAAGCCGGATCAAGAGCGTAGATCTGCTGGGGTGTCATCGCCAACACCTGCTGGATCAGGGCTTGCTGATCAGGTTGCGCGGGTGGAGCCACCGGTGCAGGCGGATGGTACGCTGGCTGCTGGACTGGAGGAGTAGCGATCTGTGCTGGTGCGCCGTAAGGTGGATACGTAGGCTGTGGAGGGTACTGCTGTGCGGGAGGTTGCGGTGGATATTGGGCAGTCTGTGCAGCTGGGGCAACAATGCTGGAAAGGACGTTGGTGTCGACAAGGCCGAGTAGGAGTAGAGCTTGAAAGATGGCGTACGCTAGTTGCGGCGCGACTGTGAAGAGCTGGGTGACTTGTGCTGGGTTGTCCGTGACCATGCCCTTCATCTGAGAGATTACGTCCAGGAGCTGAGGTGCTTGCATCGCGGATAACGTCTGAGAGATGGCATCGGGTGCTGATAGTCCTGGCGGAGTTTCTGTGCCTGCTGGTAGAGGTGGTAGACCTGTCGGCGCCGGCGCATCATATCCGGTTCCACCCTGGTTTTGCGGTCCATCATTTCCATTCCCTCCACCACTTCCGCTCTCGTTCGACCAATCCACCCTCAACTTTCGGCCCATGATATCAAAGTCATTCAGATTGCGTACTGCTGCCGATGCGTTGTCTTGGTCCGCAAATTCCAGAAACCCAAACCCCTTAGGCCTACCCGTCTCTTTGTCGTGTACCAGTCTGAAGCTGACGACTGTGCCGACCCTCGAGAAAATATCGATGATCTGCTCCTCGCTCACACCTGAGGTGGTGTCAGTCGTTATCTTCAGTCTTTATACTTGATACGCGGCGCCTTACCGTAAGGAATATTTCCAATGAAGACGACGCGACCCGGGATCTTCTCAGGCGCCATGTTGGTGAATCCAACAGATGACTGATTGTATAGTTATATTAGTGAAAGGTCCTGCCTATTCTGGTTGTGTTGCTTATGTCCGCGCAAACGGTGAGTGAGTTGTGTATAGAAAGGTCAAAGACGTGGACTTGCGAGCACCGCGGCGTGAAGTCGATTGTCTTGGCACAGATGCTGCAGAAGTTTGGAGACATGAGCTTCTGAGCTTCACATCGCTTTTTGTTTGCCAGTACACCGGCTGTCTTCTATTGCGATGCACCGCCCTGCACGTAGCGCCCTGGGCCTTGCGCGATCATGTAATCGACAAAGGCGGCCCAATGGCCTTCTACAAGGTCGCTGTCTCCAGATCAATGCGACTCCTTCTTCTACCAATCCCAGCCTGAATCTGGACGTTTCCAGTGCCGCCAGCCCTTCGACTCCCCCGCCTGGTAAGTCGCCTACTACGAGATGATTGTGTAGTGACTGACCAAGAACAGATGCGCAATTCGAAGTCCTCGGAAGTCCTTTCTCTCTCCTTTCAGCCTCTATCACAGCATCTCAAAATCTCTATGCGCGCAAGGGCACTTTGGTCGGCTTCAATGGCAAAGCGGAAAACACGATATCTACTCTTTCACTTCTTGGACCTTTCAGGCGGCTTATTGGCGGGATTCCATTTGTGTATCAGCGAATCTCGTCCACAACTCCGTTCACGGCATTGATCGCGACCAAGTCTCCAATAACGACCTATTCCGTCATTCATCTCGATGGTCGTCTTGACTGGATGATTGCTCAGCGAAACGCACTGCTTGCCTGGACTGGTCACACACTCTCGCTACAGCCTCAAATCAACACAAGAATGAGTATTGCGCATTGGGGAAACACACGGGCGACAGGTAGAGGTCTGCTGTGTCTTTCCGGAAAGGGACAGGTCTACCAAATTACACTCAAGACTGGCGAGGAGTATGTCGTTCATCCTAGCAATGTTGTGGCGTATGCTATGCTCCAGAATCCCCCACAGCCGTACAGATTCAAATCGTCGAACCTGCGCTTCCAGATCCCAAGCGTCAGCTCGCTTCTGCCCGATACCCGTTTCATTCGAACGGTGAAGGAGTCGCAAGTATGGAAATTCCTTGCAGCTTTCGCGTTCACTGCAAGGACATGGGCGAGGAGGTCGATCTGGGGCGACCGTATGTTCCTGCGATTTGAGGGTCCGGCGAACATACTTGTTCAATCAAGAGGCAACAGTCTCACCGAATCGTTGACCACGCGCGACATCAACGAGATTGCGGACTCTCCTGCGGGCTCTGTTCAGTCGGCTTCTAGTTCGAGCACGAAGGCGATAGGTGCTCCTTCATCAGGCGGGTCTGCAGCACAGTCGACACCAGCAAAGGTGACCTATGCCAGTATAAAGGGGGACGGCAAAGTCGAGTTTGATAAGCAGTCATGATCCCAGACTCGATGTATAATAATGGGCCTCGATCAGTGGTATCAAAAGCTTTGCTCGTTGTCAAATGTTTCGTGCTCGAGAACAGCGTGTTAGTCCTTCAGAACTTTGCTATAGACAGCAAACCGACCAGGTGAGATGGAGTTGCTTCGATCGAGCTCGGGTTTCGTGTAGCCTAGCTTACGATATACCACCTCGGCAGGTGATCCATCTCTGACCGTCAAATGCTATTTTTCAATGGTCAACATCCTCCATGTCAGCGCCTCTAGAGAGAAAGACAGCATACCAGAAACCGGTAGTCCCTACGTTTCGCCTCCTCCTCCAATGTCGCCATAAGACGTCTTGCTACGCCTTGCCTCCTATGTTCGGATCTAACGAGCAGTTTCTCTATACCAAGAGACCCGTGGTCTGCGCGATGCATATGGAAGCTTACGAGACCGAGTACTTCTTCATCTGGTAACAGCTGCATCACTATGAAGCGATCATCTTCTTCTACTTCAAGAGAACGGAGCAGCCAATAGCGCACTACGCGCGCGTCGGGATCTCCGCTGGACGTTTCTTCGAAGGGTGGTGGAATTGCCGATGCTATCTCGTCGTTCACCATACTGTCGATGTGTATTTGGGCGAATTGATAGAGCAGATGTTGATGCAATGACGGGTCGTAGAGAATTGGCGGCGGTAGCGACATGATTCCAGTGGATGTGGTCTTGACAGCCTGATGACTTCTTACGTGCAGGCTTGTGGTGAACCTGTATATCTACATGTACTGCGATCTGTCACACATGTACGTCTACCTCACGTGTGTTTCCATGCAATGATATAGGAGACCCCTCATTGCCCAAACCGGATGATTTATCACCTGCATGAACTGTTCGGGAAGAATCCTTGTCAATCCTCCGGCGGTTGCTGGCTGAGCCACATCTGGCTGTCTCGGACATAAGGTCCACTTTCCCTTTCAGCGCAGCGCCACATGCAGCCCAACGTCATTTGTGGAGGAATATGTGGCTGGATAACACCGCTAATGCATGCTAAGCCTGCCTTGGTCGCGAGTGCAATGAAACAGAGGAGGCTGATCGCGTGAGGTTTAAACAGTCGAGTCGAGTTGAAATCCGGTTGCTCTCCTCTCCCCAAATTTCTCTCTCTTTCGAAACCCGTGAGCGTATCTGTCTGTTCTGTGTATTCATTCATCTCAGACTCACGCAAGAATGAGGTCAAACGTACAGTCTTTGGCCGTTCTCCAGGCATGCATGCTTCTCTGTGTGTCTGCATCTCCGGCACCAACACCGCGCAAAGCATATGTTGCGACTCCTGCTGAGATCACTCCCTCCCCTACGAGAAATATTCACGAAAAAAGGGCCGACATCTCCGACATCACTTCCGCCGCTGGTGACGTTACTAGCGCGGTAGCGAACGACATCAACACAGTTCTTTCAGAGCTTGGCTCCAACCTGCCATCATATGTGGCATCGGGAGTTCCTAACTTCTTCCAAGGTACGGTGGACTTGGTGGTTATGGACGAATTGAGTCTAACAGATGACAGGCTTTCCTACCGGTGGAGCAGTGGCTAGTAGCTTGGGCCTGAATTCGGCGGAGCTCGCAGCACTTCCTACCAATGCCCTCAACGTGGACCCTTATGCCAACTGGACAGACAATGGATGGAATGTCAGATTCCACGGCAATATCTACAAGCAGCCGAACACTTCGACCCAGGATCTCAACAACCTCGCCAACAAGTTCCTCATCGGTACGAGTATTGACCAACTCCCGGAGAGTCAACAAGAGCAGGCTCGCAACTTGACAGCCGAGATTTTTGTCGTTCAGCAAGGCAATGTGCAGGTGTCTCCTATCCACATCGAGCCCGGGCTTAGTCAAGGTTCCAGTGGTCAGGCAGGCGGTGGTGGTGGTACAACCGGCTCCGGTGGAACCCAGGACATCACTCTGCCATACAACACTACCGCTGAGGGCGACTTTGATGTCTTCGTGCCCATCCAAAGCAACGGGCTGACTGCTGGTAACCAGACCAACCAAATCCAGAGAATCAACACCTATGTCACCAACACGACCCTTGGAAACGCTACCGCGTACCTTGTGCCTCCGACCGGTTTGACAGTCGTCAGCGATATCGATGATATCCTGCGTGTCACCAAGATCTACCAGCCAGAGCAGGGTCTGCTCAACTCATTCGCTCGGCCATTCGTTCCGTGGGAGAACATGCCTGATATCTACCGCAACTGGAGTTACAGCATCCCAACCATGCATTTCCACTACCTCACTACGACCCCTGAGCAAATCACTCGCAACTACATGCAATTCATTTACGCGACCTACCCTGGTGGATCCTTCGACACCCGCCCACTGAACTTCACCAACGCTGACGAGACACTTTCCGTACGCCTGTATCTCCTGCAGAAAATCTTTGATTCCTTCCCCAACCGCAAGTTCATCCTTGTCGGTGACGTGTCCAACAGCGACATCATGAAAGACTACCCACAACTCGCCGTCAACTACCCGAACCAAGTCCAGTGCATTTTCTTACGCAACACTACGGCGACTGATAACGACAGCTTCCCGTACGACACTTCTGGCTTCAAGACCCTGAACCAGGAGAAATACATGTTCTTCAAGCACTCTGACGATCTGATGGGTTTGGACATTGAGGGCGGCCAATGTTACAACCAGTCTATTGCACAGAACTTGACCTTTGGCTACCAGAACCTGCCTCTGGGAGCTGGTAAGAGCCCGACCGCGACCAACGGTTCGGCGGGCGCCGCTTCCAGTCAGAGTGGCTCGAGTGGCTCGAGTAGCTCGAGCAGCCCGAAGAAAGGCGCGGCGTCCTCGCTCGGAGGTGGCTCTGCTGGTGCGATCTTTGCTTCGAGCGCGGCTATGCTCGCCGTTTTCTGGGCATTGTTGTAGATACCCTTGGGAGGGAATCGGTGTAGATAGGAGCAACTTTTTGCATAGCATGACAGCATGACTGGTATTATATTTATTCTGATTATGAGTAAAGTCGCCATTGGTTTTAAGTGAAACAATCTAGCTCGAGCTCATGCAACGATTGTGTCTGCGTGATCAATGTCGGTGCCAAGACGTGCTCTTGAGTGAAGTCCCTCGGCATCTCACCATCATGAGTTGACCTCGACGAGTCTGGTTTTCTGGTCGAATCGACGAAAGTTTTCAAAACGTTCTCTGCTGTCTTCCTACTACATACAACATGAAGGCTTTTGTCACCTGTGACCGCCAGCAGACAGTCCAGTATCCTGATCCAAGATGATAGATCCCTCGATCCGATTGCGACGAGCAATATACCTGAAAGATGCGGCACTCCTACGACGCATTCTGAAAGCCAACCCAGGACTACTGGAGAACCCAGATTTCGAAGAGAAGAGTAACACCAGTCTACATACTGCCGCAAAGGAAGGCCTTGTGGAGATAGCTGTACAGTCTCATTAAGCTGGTTGACGAACACAAGCTGACTATCCACAGGAAATACTGCTCGATGCAGGCCATGATGCCGAGGAGGTTTCGCGTAACGCAGACTGGGATACTCCACTCATCCTCGCTGCCGCGAACGGTCAAGTCGATGTCGGCACGCTTCTGATCAACCGTCGTCCGCGCTGTATACACTGGAGTAACAAGAAAGGACTAGACGTGGTGCGTTTCGCCAGTGCGGAAGCGAAGGTGCATTCACTAATTTAAGCCTAGCTGGCTATCGCTTGTCAAACACCAGCCTCGACACCTCTCATTCCTCTCCTAATCCAGCATTCGACCTACCCAGCATCTGTCCACGCACGCGACAATGACGGCAACACACCCTTACATCACGCGAGCGCGTCCGGCTCGCTGAAGGCGTTGCGAATTCTCTTGACCGCAGGCGCAGACCCAAGCGCAACCAACGCCTTCAATTGGACACCTCTGACCTATTCACAAACGGTGGCCGCAGAGGTTTACTTCAAGAACCTGATCGCAGAGTTCAACGCGCGCCAGCAGCAGCAGCAAGAGGAGGACAGACACGCCAGCGTGAGCTCGACTTCCACCGTGATCGAGAGCATGAGTACAGCACCAGTTGTATCGAGCCCACCGAGCGTTGCAGCAGGTTCAACTGAGAAGAGTACGGGTGAGAGGAAGAGGAAGGGTGGTGCCGTCCGATTAATCACGGATGAAAGCATTAATGGAGAACGACCTGGCAGTAGTGGTGGAGAGGGCGGTAATGCTTGGAGTCCTGTTCAGACTCGCAGAGCCATGACACCCACGGCAACTAGAGGACAGGGCTGGCATGTGCCGGGTAGCTTTTCCAGTGATGGTGTCAGGGCAAGAGCCGCGAGCAACGAGTGATCGTAGTCTGGAATGATAGCAACTATGAGTAGCCTAGGAATTGCGTTTACGCAAGAACTTCTGCGATTGAATCGACATATAATTAAGCAACAAATTCAAACGCAAGTCCAATTGAAGGACGCACATGGAAAACCCAAGCATATCATACCAATATCTCAAGTAGTCTTGTCGTGTAAATGCTCAAGGTCCGTACAGCTGCTCAAGGTTCATACAGGTAGACCACGGAAGGGGTCCTCGGTACTGACTGCCGGAGCTCGAGCCATGCGTTTAGCTCGTACTCAACCCCCCAGAAGTATGGCTGTCACTCAGGATAGATTAGGGGGACAAGTGGATGACTGCAGGAGTGCAATAGGTATTAGAGAAAATCAACATGATGCCTCTCGTCAAAGACATGCATGTTGAGATTTTCTGCCAACGATCAGTGATAAGTTGAACAACTTGGAAAAGTTCGGTTGCAATAATGATGTGAAGTGGATCAATATAGCAAGCGCAACACGTGCATGTCGTGTGACCTGTCTGATTGGCCGACAAGCACTGTACGGAATTTATCCGCCGAATTAATTGGTTTGACCCATTGGACTGCGGTGCTTTTTGCTCCAGGGCCAGAGAGTGAGCTCCATCTGTGATCAGACTGTTTCTGGCTCGGAAGCTGAGTCCATTTTCTGCTTTGCAGCGTTCTGAAAATAATTATTCTTCGTCTTCGGTGCAGCATCCATCCTGATTCCACCAATTGGTATAGAAGATAGCGGAGAAGTCCCACCGCAGTCACGATGAAGTAATGACCACCAAATGTTCGAACAAAAGCCTCGAAGCTAATTCAACATCTCAGGTTCGGTGCTCAGCTCAAGTCGTCGCTCATTCAAAACTGGTACTACTACTACATCGATTACGATCAGCTCAAGAAGGAGCTCAAGGCCGACTACATCACCCCACCCACTTCACAAAACCCAAGCCCGCCGCGCAGGAAATGGTCCGACGAGGACGAGGCGAGGTTCTACGAGACGCTTGAGCAGGAACTGGACAAGGTCTTTACCTTTCAAAAAGTCAAGAGTCAGGAGATCATCCGTAGGATTCGCGATAGCGAGAAAGAGGTCAAGGATGTGATTGCAAGACACGATGCCGCACAACATGCCCAAGAAGGTCAACCCGTCCAGAACGCGCCAAGTGAGGAGGACTTTGATCTGCTCGAGGAGGATCTGTCAGATATCATCGCCGATGTCCACGATTTGGCCAAGTTCGTCCAACTCAACTACACTGGTTTCCAGAAGATTATCAAGAAGCACGACAAGACGCATCCGGAGTCGCAGCTCAAGCCTTTGTTCGCCGCCAGATTGAACGCGAAACCTTTCTTCAAGGACAACTACGACAACTTTATCGTCAAGCTTTCCAAGGTCTACGACGATGTCAGGACGAGAGGTAGCCCGGTCAAGGGTGATTCTTCTGCTGGTGGAAGTCAGCAGAACTTCGTTCGTCAGACTACCAAGTACTGGGTACATCCTGATAACATTACTGAGCTCAAGCTCATTATCCTCAAGGTGAGTTACTGATATAGACGCTTTTGGTAGTCATATTAACGTGCTCCAGCATCTTCCAGTGTTGGTTTTCAACCCAAGCAAAGAGTTCGATGTCAAAGACTCGGCCATTTCCTCCATCTACTACGACAACACCGACACCTGGGAGTTGTACGAAGGTCGTTTGAAGAAGACCGAGGGAGCCGAAGCCATTCGTCTCAGATGGTACGGAGGCATGGACGTCGACACTATTTTCGTGGAGCGCAAAACCCATCGTGAGGACTGGACTGGAGAGAAGTCCGTCAAGGCTCGTTTCTCACTCAAGGAGAAGAATGTCAACGCTTTCATGAGAGGAGACTATACCGTTGAGCAGGCATTCGAAAAGATGCGCCGCGACGGCAAGAAGGGTGAGAAGGAGATCCAAGACCTCGAGCAGCTCGCCCGCGAGATCCAATACCGCATCATCACCCGCAACCTGGTTCCCGTCACCCGCTCATTCTACAACCGTACCGCATTCCAGCTTCCCGGCGATGCTCGTGTACGTATCTCACTCGACACTGAACTCACAATGACAAGAGAGGACAACTTGGACGGCAAGAACAGAGCAGGCAAGAACTGGAGACGTATGGATATCGGAATCGACTTTCCATTCAACCAGCTTCCTGCAGAGGATGTCGAGCGCTTCCCATACGCAGTTTTGGAAGTCAAGCTACAGACGCAGATGGGACAGCAACCTCCGGAGTGGATTCGCGAGCTTGTCGCTTCTCACCTTGTCGAGGCCGTACCAAAGTTCTCCAAGTTCATCCACGGTACCGCCTCATTGAACCCAAAACGCATCGATCTTCTTCCTTTCTGGATGCCGCAAATGGACGTGGACATTCGCAAGCCAGTGTCTCACCGTTTCGGTATTGAGCGCCCTGGTCAAAGTACCGACATCTCTACCAGTGGTCGCGGAGACGATGACTCGGACGACGATGAGGACATGCTTGACGGTGGAGCGATGGATGGAGACGACGAGAACACACGCCGCCTGCGGGCCGCTCGCGATGCTCTGGAGCAACACGAGCAAGACCAAGCAATGGATCTAGCCAACGGAAACTCACTCGACGAAGAAGAACGCATGGCCGCCAAGCCAATCACCTACCACGAAGACTACCCTCTCTACGACTCGGACGACGAAGAAGAAGAACTCGAAGAAGCCAAGCGCGTCGGCGGCTGGCGCTACCGCTACCTGCTCGTCAAGCGCCACGTCCACCTTGTTGAGGACAGAGTCGGGTCTGTTTTCAAGTCCCTCACATTCTCAACCAAGATGCCACCGCGCGAGGGCGCCAGCATGGGCGTCCCCCGTCCCGGCGCAGCAGGCGCCGCGGGTCAGATCACAGAGCGCCGCTTCAAAGCGCCCAAGGGCAAGAAGATCCACGTGCCGGTGCGCGTGGAGCCCAAGGTCAACTTCGCAGCGGAGCGTACGTTCCTGTCGTGGCTGGAGTTCGCCATCATCCTCGGCTCCATCGCCGCCACGCTGCTGAACTTTGGCGACAACGTCAGTCTGGCTTCGGCGTGGTGTTTCACGGTCGTTGCCCTCATGGCGCTGTGTTATGCCATGGGCAACTTCTTGTGGCGCATTTACTGCATTCGCCAGCGCAAGGCGATTGCGTATCACGACAAGTATGGTCCCACGGTCCTTTGTATCGGGCTCTTTGCGTGTTTGGCGGTGACGTTTGCGTATAGATTCACCAAGGGCGGTGAGGGTGGACTTAAGGGTTAGATACGGGGGTCTGAAAACATAGATAGGTGGTGAGGAGTGTATAGTAATTGTACATAGCTGTATCTGGAACTTTTAATAGAGCACCCTTTGTCTATATTATAGTGAAAGAGGCCTATTAATATTTCCTGCTCTCAGACTACATATATATAAGGCATCACGCGGTCGACAAAATAAGTGGCACATACAATCCTCATCTCAGCATTATTAGACTACTATATACACCATTAGCAGTCTATTATTTAATGTATAGCGGTCATATTCATCTTATCATTGATTATAGTAATTTCCTTATATACAAACATTATATCTATGTACAGCTCCTCGAAGACCGGCCGTGAAGAATTGATGTGTTACCAAGTGCCATATTACTAAGTGCCACTTATTTTGGCAACCGCGTGGGCATGTTCCGTCTCTCGGCAATGCTTTCCCTTTTGGGACTCGACCGCCAAGGCCAGCGCAATCAATCTGCGACATCCCAGGTCAGCGAGCAGTCTCGCCCTCATCCTTCGGTATGCTCCACCAATAGCTTCTTCTGCGCTGGTGAACAATGTATGGGCGTATGAGGTCGATCGCCTGCGTTCAACTTCTGCTTCATGATCCAGTTGCGCAAAGGATGTGATTCGAATGGCAAGTCTTTGCGATCTTTGCCTTGTTCCCTGCAAAGACGCCAATCATAGCTCGACCAGGTAGCGATCTTCGAACACCAACACTCTACTAATATATCTAGAATGGTTATTCCGCCCCTGCTGCAAGCTCTGTGCAGCTATAGGGCTATGGCTTTGTATGTACTTCCCGCTGGTACTTCTGGATTTACACGTGCACTGGACCCCGATTGGTCGTGCAATTCCCCGCCGAACATCAGGCCTCCAACATCTCAGCCTCGCCTGTCCGAGTCGCTGGTTCAACCAATGAGGGCAACAGAGCTCGAACGGAGGCGACCTTGCACTACAGATGGCTCACCAATTGTTTCATGTACAGGATCCACAGGTACCGGAGCCATGCATGTAATGCGGCGCAAGGTATTGTAATTGTCCTAGATCGACAGACGGACGAGCTGTTCGAGCCGTAACGAGGCTGTCCAGTGAAGCTACTCATGCACCGCTGATGCTGAGCAATATATTCAGATGTTGGTAGTCGGAGGATGTCGATGTAGGTCTGTTCTGGTCTTTTGAGCTGTGGTTCCTTTCTGTCGTCTTCACTACTTCCACATTCATCGTTTTCGGTCAAGGCAAGATGAAGAGTGCATTTTCTTTGTATGCCGGCGTCGCAATTGCGGCGTCAAGCCAGCTTGTCAGCGGTGCTGCCTTTAGTGAGTAGTCGCTCTGCCGAATCGTATATTCCATGGCTGATGGGTTGTTTCAGCATCGTACACAAATTCGAGCACCAGCACAACAGCTAGTTCTAGCAGCAGTAATGTCGCGTCTAGTCCTGGTATCGGAGCGTACGTCGCTCAGGGACTTGGACTCTCATCGTCGGAAGTCTCAAGCAGCCAGCTTTCTACCAATACATCACAGCCCTCACTCACCTCCTCGAGCGGATCCAACAGTCAGCTTGCGACAACGACTCCGGCGCCTAGCCCCCTGATCACAGGCAATCAGACCAACTTTACCGGCGCCGCTGCTGTCTGTCAAAATTCTTGGAACACATACTGGAGCTTGCTAGGGGACTATCAGACACGTGGCGTGACAGCCATTACAGGTCCGACAGTCACTACGACATACACCGCTGTTGGCGAATCCGTTCCCATTCCCTTCACTACAGTCATAACCACCACCTTCTATTCATTGAATCCTGCGCAAGAGAGCTCAGTTCTCTCCCTCGAATATACTCCAGTGGCTGCATGGTCATCCGAACTGTCGATAACAAAGATTACTTCCTTACTTCAAACTTGGTATACAGACTCTCTCTCGCTGACCACAGGGACGACTGCGGTGCACAACGTGACTTATTCGTCAGACCCTGTAGGGCCATCTCCTACACCACCACCTTGCTCAGCACCGATCGATGCCGATGCTTGCAGGTCTCTGTGGTCAGCCTGGAGCTCGACGGTCGGCGCGTGCTACGATTGGCAACCATGTGCCTATAACACCTATCAACCAGAAGACTGGAACCTGACGGCCACGCCAACGCTGACCGCAAGTCTGCCTACTCCCAATTGCTATCAGTTACCAGTCAACGAATCCTATTGTGGGGAACTACGTAAAGAGTACTTGGCCCCTCTGCTAGGTGGCTACTATGGTGTCGACACGACCCCTGAAGATATCCTCGCACCGGGCTGCACATTGGGATGCGGTCAATGCACGCTTACCGCCCAAACCTTCCAAATCCTATACTGGTCATCCCAAGCGTCAAACAACACCCGACCTGCCACGGCACCAGCGACGGTAGTCGTCGATGGCTCGATGACCCTCACGTCTCCTCAGGTATATCTCTCTTTCAATAATGCCGGGGCTACAGATTACTGCAGTGCACACCCAGAAACTATCCAAAATGGCATCGTAGCAATCAACAGCGACGCTCTTGCTGGCTATGGTCAACTTGACTTGGCCGGTACGCTTGGTGTCTTTCCTACAGCTATTAATCATTATCTTTATGCGACTCCTCTGCCATGGAGCCAATTCCTCAGTTACCAAATACTCAACATTTCGACATTCGCCCTTTCGATTCCCCAGGAGGTGAAGACTCTAAATGCGGCGTGGGGTTCGTGTGTCGCTCAGGGTTACGGCATGTATGTCGTCTCAATTGTATTCAATGATGAACCGTTCGCTGATCTTAGATAGTGCTGAACCACCATCAGTCTTGACCCCAACTATGGTGATTACCCCAGTGGGACCCGTAATCACGTCGCCAGCGGCCCCTGCCCTTGCTATCACCACGACAGTGGCCAGCACCACGCAAACTGCACTGATCGCACAGACGCCAACCTCGGGACTCAGCGAGAGTAGCGAGTCTGCAGCGGCTCAGACTCCAGAGAGCACGCCTCAATCTAGTCAGGGCAGTGCGACTGTACTGCCGCAAACCCCAACGGCCCTACCAGTTTCGATTCCTCAGTCCAGCGAGAATGTTGTGTCCGCAACGACGAACACGCCGGCATCGGTTCCTCCTTCTGGCGAAAATGGTCAATCCACAACGCCACAGATTCAGACGACCGCTTCTCCATCAACGCCTCAGCCCAGCGTTGACAACCGGCCTGTAGGCTCTAGTACATCGCTGAACACAGCGGCTCTTATCAGTAGTGCAGGCGCACAAGATACGCCACAGGCTCCATCGGCCATTCCGACATCGACCCCTCAATCATCCGAGGGTAACGAATCCGCATCACCACAGGCACCGGCAAGCATAGCAGCAACGACACCTTCTTCGAATGACGCAAGTCCACAAACCGGCATCAGTACTCCAGCATCGACACCTGAACCTGACGAAACTAACGAGTCCCCAACATTGACTGTGTCGCCGGTTACGGCTGTGGCCAGTACTCCGGACGAACAAGAGACTGCACCAGCATCAACACCTCAGACAACTGAAGCTGACGAGTCCTTATTACCGCTTGTCGCAATCATTACTGCAGCTCTCGATTCTACAGATGCACAAACGAGTACGCAGGCATCAGCTCAACAGCCACATACCGTACCGTTCGCTGCTTCAGCTATCACCGAGCAGTCAGAGACAGGAGGATTGCAAGGTCCGCAGCCGACCCAGACACCTCAAGCTTCAGGAACCGCCGGTGCTCAGGCTGGAAACTCGAATGACGCGGGAGGCTCAGCGGCCAACTCTCATGAAACAGCCGTGGCAGCTGAACCTTCACCCGCATCTTCTCCTGCTCATGGAGCTGTAGGCTATGGCGCGCCCAATAACGATGGCGGCAATAATGCAGGAACCACAGCGTCGAACCCTGCAGCAACAGCGGTACCAATTTTTGTTCCACAAACCCCCTCGCCCTCCGCTGCTGGCTCGTCGGATGCCAGTGCAACGGGCAATGTGGACAATGGCTCGAACAGTGGAAATGCGCCTGGTAGCCAGAACGAAAGCCCGCCTGGCGAAATATTGCTCACCATCGGTTCGACAGTAGTCACAGCGAGACAAACCGAGGTACCAGCCCCTGGTTCTATCGGAAACTCCCAGAGTGGTCCAGTATATCCAGCATCTGCTGCTGGCTCGAACAGTGAGAACACACCAGGCAGCCAGAGCGGGAGCCCGGCTGGCGAACTACTGCTCACCATCGGCTCGACGGTGGTCACAGCGAGACAGACGGTGGTACCAGCTACTGGCTCTCTCGAAAACTCCCCGAGTGGTCCAGCATCTAGCCATACCACCGCTGCGACCGCCTCACCAGTAATTGTAGTCGGCTCAATGACACTGACAGCAGGTGGCTCAGCCCAAGTCATCCAAGGACAAACAGTCAGCTACGGTTCCGTTCCTTCTGGCGGCCAAGGCACTCCTGGCGGCCTCGGACTTGTCGTTGGCTCTTCCACAACGATCATCTCTTCGATGCAAAACTCTGCATCTGGTCCCGCTACCGCGCCGACAGCCTCACCAGTGATCGTATTCAGCTCATCAACACTGACAGCAGGTGGCTCGGCCGTTGTCATCCAGGGACAGACAGTCAGCTACGGTTCTGTGTCTCCCGGTCAAAGTTTTCCTGGCGTCCTTGGACTTGTCGTTGGCACCTCCACGACTATAATGAATCTGGTAAGCGGTAGCAGCGGGGCGCAGGGAGGTCTTACTTGCCCCACTGCCGCTCCGACTGCCTTATCAGTGATTATTTACGGCTCGTCAACATTGACAGCAGGTGGTTCGGTCGTCGTCATACAGGGACAAACCGTCAGTTACGGTTCTGTATCTCCTGGCGGCCTCGGACTTGTTGTTGGTACTTCCACGACTATCATGAATCTGGCCAGTGGTGCTGTGTCAGGAACGACGATCGGCTCAGGGCCCTCTACCAAGGGATTGGCCAGTACGGCTTCTTCCAGCAGAGGATCAGATCAAGAGTCAGGGGTTACAGTCACATCTAGCGGTGGCAATGGCGCTGGATCTGCTCCATCGAGCTCCGCAGCTCGGTCAGCGACGACTACGTCCCACTCGTCGAGTGATGGTAATGTGTTGGTTGCCAGATACTGGAAGTGGACGGTTGCGTTCGCTGCGGTGTTTGGACTTGTTTTCTAGCTTCGATTTTCAAGGTATATTTACACCCAATGTCTAGTGCATATGATGTTTCAGCCGGCCATGTGCATAATATTCCTTGTAAGAATGTCTCAAAATGCAGGACAAGTTCATGGTAAATAAGCGAATATGGAATTACCCCAAATGGCGCCGGAATGTCCCGTACCCCGGCATTTGGTTAGTCAGGTACCCTTGGTATCTCCAGTTCTTCTTTGACACCCAAAGCAGACGACGTCTTTTATTTAATTATTGTCACAACCGCGGCAGTGGCATATCGTCAAATCGATCAATGGCTGGGCTTGCTACAACCGCCCCCGAGGCTGCGCAATATACGACTACGACCTGAGCAAATTTTCCCTCAACCTATGACTCGATTCTTCCTCTTACCATAAACACGCGACTCATCTCGATACCCATCACTCTACGCCTATCTACGCCTTTCCAAAATTCTACATTGCATGATATAGACGCGGTTACACACCTCCAGCCGCATGCTCAGTCACCATGAGTTCTCGCGCCCCTAACAGTTCGGTCACACCTCAGCCAAGTTCAAATTCTACCACATCAAATCCGCCCGCTGGAGGCAGCGCGCTCCCTCCACCAGATGCTCCCACATACGTCAACCTACGCGCATGGCTCTCAGAGCCGGTGGTCGCCTCGTTCATGGCCGGAGGAGTAGCAGGCGCAGTATCGCGCACGGTCGTGTCACCACTGGAGCGCCTCAAGATTCTGTACCAGATACAAAGCGTCGGTCGCAATGAGTATAAGTTACCCATCCACAAGGCGCTGGGCAAGATCTGGAAAGAGGAGGGATTCGCTGGTTTCATGAAGGGCAACGGCAGTAATTGCATACGCATCGTCCCGTATTCGGCCATTCAGTTCGCGTCATATAACTTCTACAAGCGCTTTTTCGAGTCGAATCCGGGTTCGCCGCTAAGTCCACTGCAGCGACTCTCTTGCGGCGCGATCGCTGGTATCACATCCGTCACTTTCACATACCCACTGGATATTGTGAGGACGCGCCTTTCGATTCAGTCGGCCTCGTTTGAAGGTCTGACGAAAGCAGAAGCGGGGAAGAAGTTGCCAGGAATGGGACAATTGCTGAAGCAAATGTATGTCGAGGAGGGAGGCATCACAGCATTGTACCGAGGCATAATACCTACGGTCGCCGGAGTAGCTCCTTACGTGAGTTGGCCAGATGCTCGCGTTTTGCTCCAAATGCTGATAATCTGCAGGTCGGACTTAACTTTATGATCTACGAATCAGTACGGCAGTACTTCACCCCCGAAGGCGAGAAGAACCCAAGCTCCATCGGAAAGCTCGGCGCTGGCGCCATCTCAGGAGCACTGGCGCAGACCTGCACCTACCCCTTGTGCGTTGCCCATCCCATCACTCCATTACTTCCAGCTGACAGACCTCCTAGCGACGTCTTGCGCCGCAGGTTCCAGATCAACACAATGTCCGGCATGGGTTACCAGTACAAATCGATATTCGATGCCGTGCGCGTCATCGTGAAGAACGAGGGCGTACAAGGAATGTACAAGGGCATCGCGCCCAACCTCCTGAAGGTCGCGCCTAGCATGGCGGCCAGCTGGCTCAGTTTCGAGATGACGAGGGACTTTTTCGTCAGTCTAGATCCTGCCGACGACTAGACGTGCGCGCCTTCCTTTCTGCACTGATGAGCCGACATCGGTCAGATACACACCTTCCAGATCTGTTCAGCCGAAGCAGATCAGATCATACTTTTCTTTGCCGATCACACAGCGTGGGCAACATGGGAAAGAGAGACCGTTGAGCCAACAACGAGTCAAATACTTCGTGCGCCTTTTGCACAGCGTGAGCACTCATAGTGCTGGAGCGGATCATGACGTACCATTTTGCCATGGACATTCCGGGGAGCGTAGGCGTAATAAAAACGGGGATCTTGAACTTTTTCGCAAGCGAGGTATGCATTGCCTGTGCTTTTCTTCGTACCTAGGAAAACTGCATTAGATTGTGCGACGCTTCTGATACCGCGAGCGTTGCTGAACTGTAGAGTAGAGCATGCACTTGTATATCTAGCGAATCCGTGGCCAGCACTTATGGCGTCTGGCTTTTCTGAAAAAGACTGTCGTGATTGTTCTTCGATTACCGTAAACAATATCCAGGCTACTCTGATGATCCTACACGTATATTTCCATGCGCCGGGTCCAGTGCATATTTCACACTCGAAGCGTACATTCTCTCACTGCTCCAGAACATCAACTGTTGTGCCGAATACGTGACAAAATATGGGGGACAGCCCGCAGCACAGCAGCCCATGCGGTTATATGTCGTCTTCGCGCATCAAGGTAGCACTACATCATTTGTCTAGGCAAAAGCAGATGCTCGAAGCAAAACAATGGTGGACTGGCTGGGAGTCGAACCCAGAACCTCCTCCAACTTAGGACAGAAAGGATTGACGTGTGTACACGATGATCGTGTTTCTTATGCTAAGAAGGCGTCATACCGCTAGACCACAAGCCCTATCACGTGATTGTGAGTAGAATTACTTGAGAAAACTCATATACTTCGGCAAAACCGTAGAGTTGCAAGTTCGTAAATCGTAAACGTCCACATCTTCAACCTGTCTTCTCAACCTCTTCATGGCGAACAGCAACATCAGACAACGCACCAGCCTTACTGCCACGTCGCAAAGCACCAACGTCTTCCTCTGCAACCCGGTGGACCTCATCATCCTCCTTCTCAATATATTTCAGCGGTCTCTTGCTCGAAATGGCATCCTTGTCACTCGTCACAAGCCAGCTAGGATCAGCTCTGAAGTAGGCATCCAGATCCTCGAGCGTCCTTCCCGAGGTCTCTGGATACAAGAAATAAATAATGGGTAAGAAAGCCGCATTCGTGACGATCCAGATGGGCCAGAACCTCCAGCCCAGGTTCTGGAAACCAATAGGCGTGATCTCTACGATGACAAAGTTGGTGATCCAGTTCGTAGCCGTGGCGACCGCAGCGCCCTTTGTGCGCATGGGCAGGCTGTTGATCTCGGTCGGGTAGAGCCAGGGCACACCGAGCATGCCGAGGGCGAAACTGATGTTGTAGAAGAAGAAGAAGAAAATCGCGGCTTTGGCGCACCCGGTGTCGCCGTTGACGGTGGCGAACTTGATCAGAATCGTGATGCAGAAGAAGGCGAGGAGTTGGCACGCGGTGGAGATGAGCATCAGTGAGCGTCGGCCCAGGCGCTCGACGAACAGCACCGCGACGCCGGCGAAGATGAAGTACGATACTGCGTTGCAGGCTGACAATAGCCGCGCTATGGTGTTGCTCAGACCGACGTACGTGATCATGATCGTCGGCGTGTAGTAAGACATGATATTGATTCCTCCGAATTGTTGCATCGCTTGCGTGCCTGCTCCGAGCAGCAGCCGGCGGACGCTCTTGGTGCCTTTCTCGGTGCGGCCGCGGAGGAGATCGCGCCAGCGGATGGCGTGCTCGCGCTCGTATTGCACGCTGTAAACGATCTCCTGGTGCTGGGCAATGACGTGGGCGTCGTCGATGGATTTGCCTTGGAGGTCGGCGAGGATCTGGTGTGCTTTCTCTTCTTGGCCGTGGGCGATGAGCCATCGAGGCGACTCGGGCAGCCAGGGAACTGTGAGGAAGATAACGAGCATGAAGACGTATTGAAGAGCGAGAGGGAGGCGCCATTGTACCGATCCTGGGGCGAAGGAGAGGCCGTAGTTAATCCAGTTGACAATCATGAAGCCGAAGATATTGGTCATCATCTCGAGAATGACGAGCTTGCCTCGTAGGTTGGCTGGTGCGGTTTCGGTCTGCCAGACTGGGGCGGTGGCAGTGTTGATGCCGTTGCCGATACCAAGAATGGTTCGCCCGATGAACATTTGAGCCAGCGAGAAGGAGGATGTCATGAGCAGGCAGCCAATGACCATGATGATGGTACCCAAGATGATGGACTTCTTACGGCCCATCTTCTCGCCGACACTGAAGGCGACCAGAGCGCCTAAGAAGCATCCGATGTCGTAGATGGCGGCGACGGTCGCGAGGACGGTGGTGCGCGTGGGACCGACCAGATCGTGAAGTTGGAGGAAGTTTTCGCTGACTACGACACCGGAGAAGACACCTTGGTCATATCTAGAACGACATGAGAGACTGAAGCGGCGATGCGACCGATGAGCTTACTCACCCGAATAGTGTCATGTCGGTGGCACAAGCCACGGTGATCCAGAAGACCAGCCGTGTCCCTTTGAGGCCAAAGTATGGTTCTTTCATGCCGAACATGGTGAAATGGATGCGAAATGAAAAGTGACCCTACCAAGACTTGTTTGCGACGACCACTCTTACCTCAATGTTTGGCCGCCGAAGAGATACTCCATGCTTTATATCCTCGTCCGTCGGTCATCACTTGACCTACCCCGCCAGGGCTTACCCCAATCGCCTTGTGTTGCATGTCCAGCAAACCTGGCACAAGAAGTCACGATGGCTGGTGAAGGATTCCGCTTGTTGGTCACTCCTCGCCAGTTATTGTTTTGAGAGTGGAGTTACCAGAGTATGGGAACATGCGGGGGGTGCGTGGGTTAATTTTGGCGTGGGTGAAGCTTACATCGGGTTCATGCTTAACCGGGGAGTTTTCCCGGATCGCGACCACGGCTTTTGACCGGCCTTTGCTCTTCGTTCGCAAGATGCATTTCGTTCCGTACTTCAACCTAACCTCAATTGTTATACTGAACTTAGCATCTCTAACTCTAAACATAGCTTAGCAATATAGCAGAGGAACAACTGCCCGTAAATGTATGATTTTGGGCGCCAATTTCCGACCCTCATTCATAACTATAGGCTATGTGAGATTCGCCCTCGGTCTCTCCTATGTACGCGCCCTTGTTCCCTTCTGTGCAAGGTATAGAATGGGTCTCCTCGTCTGTGGTGGCACAAACGTCATCCGTCTTGCCAGGTGGATGTGACTCCGGATTATACGAGTGAGGTTCCAGTGCGCGTTCTTGGCCACTGTTTGGCAGCGAGAAGGTTCTTCCGCTACTTGTAACAATAGGGTGAGGTACAAGTGCGTGGCTTTGGGTACTGGCTGGCGCCGAGAAAAGTATCTCTCGCTTCGTGATTACAGTGTTCGGGTGTTCCCGACTCAGGATGACAATTTGGACAGGGACTTGCTTTCGCATGTGAGTGATTTGCGCCACTGTCAAGGCCAACAAGCTCGGGCCAACATGCTGATATGCTTGAGTACCAAGGTTGAATTTGAAGGCAACGAATCTCAATGTCAAGAACACAGAGCGGCCAGCAAGTTCTGACTCGGGATGTTCCATCAATTCCAGGTCTGTTGGCACATGCCTAGGAAGATACTTTCTACTCCAGCGGTCAGCACAGAAATGCGTAGGCAGCCCAGCTTGTAGCAATTTAAGCGTATGGATATGAGAGATTGGTGTCCTGCATATTAGGACATTGAAGTCTCTAGGGAACCCCTTTTTGTCGGCTGGCTTTGGGAAGCCAGTGGGCTGTGACACCCAGGAAAGTCCAATATTAGTCTGCGTCCACTCCTGATTAAGGTCGGGCATGGGAACCGAGATTCTGCTCCATAGCTGGAAGGAGCTAGGTGACGGAGCCAGAAAGTCAGGTCCGATCTTGTGGTGTTCATCCATGTGCGACTCTGGCCGCTGCCATGCGAGTACAGTTGTGTCTGAACTTTGCTGGAGAACCTCTTCTTATAGACGCCGAAAGGCATTTTCACCCTCTCCGTAGAGTAGAGGCATGTGAATATCAAAGATGCCTAATAGCGAGTAGGCCCGGTCTTCAGGCCGAGTTGTGTTTCTGTATGCAGCCCAAGACATTTTGGTCGCAGCACAATATCGTTGCCTCCAGTCAAGGCTTCGCCCTTGTCCTAAACAAGCGGATGGAATACCTGTGATGCTTGTAATGGTGTCATGTAACCCGGTTCGTGAGCCAATTCTGTTCCACTCATTATTGAAAAAGAGGACCTCCGGTGGAGCGAGCAGCTCCTGGAGCGTCCATCCTCTGTTGAACCATTGGCTACCCTTCAACTCCTCGTGATTGCAGTCCTCAAGGAACACTGCTGTCCTCGTCCGTAACACCAACACGGACTGCCCTGTACACTGAGCGTGGGAAATGGGTTTGTCGGTTGCGGTATCCACTTTCTTCTCTACAATCCGTGTGGTAGGATCGCTTGGAGATGTAGTCCATGTTTCACTCTGCCGCCAAGGAAGACATGGAATGGTCGTCACATCTGAAAGGTAAGCCAAGCAGCAGCAACTTCGAGTATAGATCTCCCACATCGAGTTGATTGCTTCTTGTAGTTCCGCGCTCGATTTCTTGTCAATACAGCACGTATCGATCCAGATCCACTTCCAGGGGAATAGCCACCTTACGACTTGAGCAGCTTGTAACATCTTTGAGTAGCCGGGTTTGCGTTTCATCGCTTCAGACTTTGATTCCACTTCTTGGAACGTCAGCTCGTCATCAGGCTCTTCAGACCACCGATGAGAGAGCGTCACATAGCCTTCTGTGGCAGCCTTCTCGATTGTTGAAAAATATTTGAGGTCCAGGGTTTCTACGTTAACGAGATACATATTTCTAAAACGGTACTTAATTTCCGTCGTTGATGTCTGTCAATCCGGTTTCGTGTGGTATAGCTTATTGAAAAAAGGTGTGCAGGTCAAGAAAGCAGGACAAATCGTGGAATATTGGAAAGATTGTGGCTGCTTACATGCATGTTACAGCGCATGATGCAGATCAGCCGGACCGGGGTGAAGGATAAATGCAGCCGCATCGAAGTAACATGCAAATGTAGTCGACATAACAAAAGGACTTGCATTTATTAGACAAATATTCCGAGGGGACTGACTGTGACCGAGCTCTCGTCCGCTTTTTGCTCTTCGGCCTTTTGAATTTGACCCTGCACAACCATGAATTGCTGCAATTGAATCGGCAGTCCAAACGACGACATTCTGTCCTGTGACTTGATCTGCCTGAACTTGAGAAAGTGCTTGACATATGTGCCATGTCCACGGAGTAATGCGTTGACTTGGCTGGGATGCACAAATCCGAAAAGCATCATGACCATAAGCATAAAAAGACCATCAAAGACGTATGCGCACCACTCGTTGCCGACCAAATACCAATAATAGTCGTCGCCTCGTGCGTATTGTGCGATCCGGAATACGCAACGAAGGATGATGACGACGGATGCGCTGTACAGGTTGTACGTATGCTTTTGCCAAGGCAGCTCTTTGTCGTTGAATACTCGGGCTGTCGGCGAAGTGTTCATACGACCTTCAAAGGTGACCGCCACAGCGAAGAAGAGAATTAGGACGACGATCTGTAGCACAAGACCGATGATGATGATGTGGTTGCCGAGTGTGATTGACGCGTCTGTCTGAGCTGCAAGTGCTCCAGCGCCTGGAAATGTCAGTCTGGACACACGGTATAGAATCACTGCATGCACTTACCGGCAAACTGCAAGACGAAGCATATCAAGTCACCAATCACAAATGCCGGTGTGAGGAGCTTCGCAGACATTGGTAGAAGCTTCTCTCCCTCCGTGAGTCGCACAATCTTCCTCAGATCCATGTACATGCTTGCTGCGAATAGAGCGGGCGCGACCAGCACCAGCACCGTATTGACGATATATGGTATCAGCGTAAACGCCGGATTCTGTGATGCTCCCACTGCTCTTGAAATGTACCCAGCCGTCTCACAATATCCTCCAAGAACAAAAGGTATCCAATGCCATGTCCTCGTCCTTACCAGCTGGTAGGTGTGGATACCCGTGAGAGCCAGGAAGAGCAGACTGAAGATAACAGCACCTGCAATCGAAGGGACGTAGAACCAAATGCCAGGATAGTATAGTGTCATCTTGAGTGGCTGTTCGTGTAGGCACCTTTCAGATCAATCCAGGAGTATTAAGTGAACGTGAACTGTATCTCAAATAATTCGACCCGATGTTGTTGTCAACCTGAGCATAGTCATAATAGCTTTGTCGGATCGTTCTTCAACCAAACTCCGAGAAACAGATTAATGACCGTTGAAGCCTACCGTTGCTCTAATGCCAATCTACAAGAGAGATTGCATACCTACCGTAGGGCTACTTTCTTTTCCGAGACGGAGACGGCATGTTGAAAATCGAAAGACTGAACTAGGCCTCGTTGATGGTCTCCAGAAAGAGTGATGGGTAAGACTTTGCATGGTGTTTCCATTGTGTTTCCATTGCCGTGCAACCCGATCGGCCGCCGGCCGTCACGCGTGTGGCTGTTGTCTCTGATCGTCCTTGAACTTTGGTGTCGACGGTGAGTGGGAAGCGGCAACAACGATACGACGGATTTAAAATTCAAATAGACATTCAATGCGCAAATGTATTGAAGTGTTTGTGCGATGGATTCGTGATTATTTTATGGAGATCTGCCCCGTCGAGTCGTGAAGCTTGGCTTAGTCATGTTCATGAGCGACTTGCGACTCCCCGTTTTCGTGTTCGTTCTCGTATCTTCGCATGTCCCGTTCTTGCTCGCACCAACCACGATCCACCATTAGCCTCTCGGGTCAAATCCATCGGCCGCCATGGCTCCAAGAAGATCGCACAAGAAGTCACGGAACGGATGCTCACAGTGCAAGAATAGGCGCGTCAAGGTAGACCATTCTCGTTATAAGAGCTTTGTTGCCCACAAGTCGTCCCGGACTGACCATCGGCACAGTGTGCTGAGAATCGACCCGTATGCCAAAACTGCTCCAAGCGCGGTATATCATGTAGCTTCGAGACTGAAAGCCTCACCCCTGATACTGTGGGTGGGCATGGATCGCCATATGGTTTTGCTGGAGATGGCATCCTCAGTCGTGCCGAAGAGGTTGAATTGATGTATTACTATTCGGTCCACACATACGAAACAATCGAGGCCGAGCCTAAGATGAAGCGATGGCAACAGCAGATGTTACCACCAATCGCTATCCAGAACGATTTCCTCCTCGACGCCGTCTTTTCATTCACTTGTCTGCACCTTGCGGCTTTGAGACCCGACAAGGCGCTCAAGTATTGCGAAGCCGGAATGCAGTATCGCGACAGGGCTTTGTCTCGCCTACAAATCACCCTTGTCGAACCTTCTCCCGAGCAGTGTTTTGCCATGTTTCATACGAGCGTCTTCGTTGGGTTGTTCAGCTTTGCTTTACCCCAGGTCCATCCAGAGACCAAGGATGCCTCGGTAGTGCAGTTGTTCATCGAGTTGGCGAATCTGTGGCGTGGTAGCGGCACTATCATCGAACTCTCTAAAGAAATGCTCGGAGAGGCTCAATACAACGCTAATTTTGAGGTAATGCCCAGCATCCGGGATACTGCAGCCAACGAAGGTACTGAAGCAAACCACGCCCTGAAGAGATTGGAAAAGATGGCGAACGACTTACCACCAGATCGAAACAAGGAGCCTTATTTGCAGGCTCTCGGTGCCTTGACGATAGGGTATGAGGCTCACGCCGTGGATGGTACTCACAACGACATGCTCGCTTTTACAACAAAATGCGGAAAGGACTTTTATCCCCTGGTCGTCGCCAATGATCCGCTGGCCCGCCTGATCATGGTGTGCTATGCTGTTCTGCTCGATCGGATCGATGCATATTGGTGGGCGCGAGGTGTAGGCCAGCGTCTGGCCAAAGAGCTATCTCAGACGGCGGTACCTCTTGATGAAGACGGGCAGGCGATGTGGGCATGGGCTATGCAGAGGGTTCGTCTAACTGGTTGAGCATTGACCTGGCTTCAGGCAATCAAAAGCATCACTCAACGACGCAAGTGACGAACCGTCGACCGTATCACAGAACCTCGCTTTGACGCGAAGCTCGGCGCATGTCAAGAGTTGCTCCCTCGCTGCGACTCAGCGCGAACGTTTCGTAAAGCACGCCCTTCCGATGATTGGGACTTCGACTCTTAACAAATTACTGCATATCACAGATGCTACGATGTAAGCGTCGCTGTACAAGCAACGCTCAACATTGCAGTCAAATGAAGGGCCCTCTGTTCTAGAAAGAAGAGGGCGATACCTCTGATGCACCAACACGTAAGAGACGTGCCAGGTCTACTCAGCGACCAGCCCAGCGACCAGATCCAGAACAGACTCAAAGCCAGAGGCGGAGTACCGATAAGATATGGGCAACCGTACGAGCCGAAAGCGGTATTCTACGACGGCGCAAGTCATGGGTGCGAGTACCGCTCTGAACCACATCGACGGTATGATGACAGGTAGACCTGAGATCGCAGAAGATCAACAACCCCAGTCCGACGACGATAGGAACGAGTCCATATGCTCGGTCTTCAATAACTCCTTTCGGACCATGGACCCAGCACGAGTGCTAGGAAGGGTCAAGGAGTTGGAGGGAGATTGAGACCTTCGCAGGTTCACGTCCGGACGGTCAGGGTCAGTGGTTGAACGATATTGTGAATGAGCAATCTAGGTAGATGAATCGAAAGATTTATGGTAGTCTCAACTCCAAAATCACAGATCAACCATCGGTATATCGTCGAAATACATTCCTCCGTGTGATGCGGTGCTACAACGCGTGATATCAAGAGCAGAGAAACGCAATGTTGTGATTCCGGGGAGAGTGGTTGCCTCCAACGACGCGCCGACGTCAGAGACTCCCGAAACGCGGGTCAAATCCCCCAGCAGCTCTCTGTCGCATCACATCACCATCCCCCCCCGACGACTCCAACGCCCGCTTCTTTTGCATCTGCATTTACTCGACAACAGATAGTATTCCACGCGCAATTCATATCAAGTACGTATACTATTTCTTCCTCTACATATTTCTCCTATCGCGGAACATTACTACGTCAAAAGATCTGTAAAGATTGTGTTACGCGACACGCGCCCTCAGTTATCGCAAACAACCCGACGCGCTATCTCCAGCGCATCGCAACTTGACGCGCCTACTGACAACCACAGCTTCTCACACAACAAACACACTGGGTTGCGCCTCGTCCAAGCCTACGCCCTCGCGCAGCAAACCTTCCACCAAGCCTCCGCCCACGCGCAGCAAACCACCGCCAAAGATGGCGTCAACACGCTCCGTGCGCACCAGCGGCCGCACCAAGCCCGCGCCCACTGCCAAAGAAGAGAAAGAGAGCAAGCCCGCGACCAAAGCCAAGGCCAACACGTCGAAGCCGCGCGCAAAGACGGCCACGAAGCCCAAGGGCGAGGAGAAGAGCAAAGTCACCAAGACCAAAGCCAGCGATGCGAAGAAGAGCGCTGCCAAGCCTAAGAGCGCCGGCGCGCATGCCTCCAAGGCCAAGTCGGCGGGTGGTAAGGCGGCTGCTGCTGCGGATGAGATGATCAAGGAGGCGGCTGAGGCGACAAAGATCAAGGCTGGAGAGGCGAAGGAGAAGACTGTAAAGACTGCTAAGGGCGCGAAGAAGGCTGTTTCTGATGCTATTCCGGAGGAGACCAAGGTGAGATTGTTAGCCACAGCCCCGTTAGTTGTGGTGAGTAGCGTCGGGAGAAATCCGCGCGGCCTTGATACCACGAAGGGCCGTACGGGTACTCCAAGAGGCTACTCACTTCGACTAGGAGGGCCTGTAGAAAGCGGGAATGGCGATGCTAATGAATTGTAGGAGAAGGCTAAGAAATCCGCAAAGGCGACCAAGGAGACTGTCGAGGAGGAAGCGCCCAAGGTCAAGAAAGCTGCCGCTAAGAAGGGACAGCAGGCCAAAGAGACGATCGAGGAGGAGGCGCCCAAGGTAAAGAAAGCTGCCGCTAAGAAGGGACAGCAGGCCAAGGAGGCTATTGAGGAAGAGGCACCTGAAATGACGAAAGCTGCCACTAAGAAGGGTAAGCAGGCCAAAGAAGCAGTCGAGGAGACAGCCACCGAGGTGAAGAAGACCGCGATCAAGAAGGGCAAGCAAGCAAAGGAGACAGTAGAGGAGACAGCACCCGAAGTGAAGGAGACAGCAGCTAAGAAGGGCAAAGCCGCGAAAGAAACAGCAGAGAAGGCAACCAAGGGCGCCGCAAAAGAAGTCGAGAAGAAGACACCAGCAAAGCGCAAGTCCTCCGAGGCAATCAAAGACGACAAGAAAGAGCCTACCGCGAAGAAAGCCAAAACTCCCGCCGGCGCAAAGAAAGCCTCAACCACGCCCGCCGACGATCAGAACGACGAAGAAGCTGCCGAGACCAAGGAGAAGACAACTTCGAAGAAAGCCAAATCTCCAGCCGCAGGCAAGAAAACATCGACGCCCAAGAGCGAGTCGGCGAAGCAGCTGCAGGACGAGCTCAAGGAGGCGTCACCGGCCAAGGATGAGGGCAAGGAGACTAGCGTTGCGGCCGGGTTCCTTGAGCAGGTTAAGGACGCTGCTGAAGCTGCGGTCGAGACTATGCAGAGTGCTGTTGCGGCTGTCACAGGCACTGCTGTTGCTACTCCGTCGAGTGGGAAGAAGGTATGTCCTACCTTGACGTTTGCTGATATGTGAAGTATATGCTGATACGTGTAGGGATCTGCAAAGAAGTCGAAGAAGTGACCGGGTTTACTTACGACAGCTTTGACGCAGGCAGTGATAGATACCCAATGGTCTTTGTTGGCCCCAGTGGCGAGATGATGGACAATGACGGTTGGTCGGCGTTTGAGATCTGGCGTTTTTGCGACTCGTTTCTTGTGATTGTGGACGGTTTTGATAGTTTGCTTGCGTTTCAGTCGTTCCGATATTGAACAGTGGTTACTTCCTTTTTCAGTGGAAGAGGCGTCTTGTGCACGTGATGTTGTTGTTAAAACTTCTCGACAGTCATCACCGCATAGCTTCACCTACTGATGCGTAAAGGCCCGAAGTGTCCTATGTCGTGCTGACAATGTAGCTTCCGGCGCTCTCGAAGGACCAGATGTCTAGCTGCAGCCGAAGAAGTCCCGCCAGACCATGGGCTGTCTATACAGCATGTCCGCAATACGGGCGTAGGCAGCAGCTTCTGGACCATCACGCGACATGAACGGTATGGTGTGAGGTTACCAGCAGCTCAACAATAATCTAATCAGATCAGATTCAACGAAAGTGGGTACCTGAGCTCAAACCCCTTGATCCCAACCACGTCGGTGCGCGATACCAAAACGCGTCCAGGATCGAAAAAATCGCTTGGCGACTCGTCTTGACTTGCGGTGGTTTCTTCCCAAAGCCCGAGCAGAATCCGTACCATCGGAGGAGGTCGTTGGCAGTGGTACGATGCGAGGTGCAGAAAAGGAGCGAGTTTCGCCGACAGATCAGATCCGCACTAGGCAGTCACGGTCCCAATAAAGTTATCTGATCCTGCCTGTGTGAGAAAGCCACGCCGCGTTCGGTAAGGTATCCACTCGTGCGTTCATACCGCATGGTCACGGTGAACACGGCAGGAGCGATTCTGTATCACTATCGAGATTTGAACGTCGTGGGTAAATAGTTAGGTCATGCAAAGAGTACAGGACAGGAGCTGACTTAGTACTGGAGTACAAGTTCGAAATGAAGCACTTCTGTAGCACTCTGCGATACGGCTGTCTCAATGCTCGTCCACGCCGAAAAACGCAGACCCCGGGCGGTGGAGCGGTGGGGCCAAGACCGGCGGTTCACGCATAGCGCGGCATGGCATCCGTCGAACAATCTCGCAGCCATATGAAGAGCTGAACGACCGGCAAGAAATCCATAATAGACATGAATCGCATCGTGTCGGCCGTGTTCGGCCGTGTTCCAAGCCTCGGTATGCTTCATACAAGCCTCGCCCAGCAAGACCGGAGCAACGCCAGAGCTTGGAGATTGAATTTCTGCTGTCACGACCAGCGCGTCCTGGCCCAAGTCGGACCATTGTAGGTTCCCCAACCAATGAACCGAGCTTTGGCTGCCTACAGTACCTTGGCCCTGCGGACAATTTACTGGACCCTGGGAAAAGGTTGTGGATCATCTATGGAAAACACGGGAGCTGATCTGCTCCTCTGACGCTGCGACATCCCACGTATAAAAATTGGCCCATCCTGATCATCTTATCTGATCCTTTTTTCCCAACCTAAAATTCTACAGCTTCATCGACGTTTCCTAGGATCAGATAAGAATTCCATCTGATTTGCCTCATTAGGCCACTTCACTTACCTCTATCACCACCCATTGGCCTTGATTGGCCCGACTATATATACTGCTGTCGCCTGTGGCAAGCCGTTGACCGCCAAAATGGTCGCTTGGTTGAACAATCCCGTCCTCAATCCCTTCTACCAAACGGAAAAGGACCGCGAGGCAGATCGTCTCGCAGCACAAGATGCGTACGGCACTGCAGAGCAGCGTGGCTCGGCCGAATCACCTGCAAATGAGAACAGAAAAACTGATCCTTATGTGAACGAGGACTCTGCGACAGACTCGACCAGTATCTCCAGCACTTATCAAGATGGTCTCAAGAAAGCCGAGGCTGTCACCATGACATGGAGTAAATGGTCGCTCATTGGTGCATATGTCTTGTAAGTCTTCACATCCGTCGCATTCAACATCGACCACACATGACTAACACTGTCAGTGTCTACCTCACCTACTTTGTTCTCTCGCTGCAGTCCCAGATCTACTTCGGCTTGACCCCATATGTCTACAGCGCCTTCTCCGCCCATAAGTTGACCTCCATTTCTTCCACAATGGCCTTTATCATCGGAGGTGTCCTTCGTCTGCCTATCGGAAAGATGATCGATATCTGGGGTCGCGCTGAAGGTCTGTCTGTTATGCTCGGTTGTACCGTCCTTGGTCTCATCATCATGTCGGCTGCCACCAACGTCGAAGGATACGCTGCCGCCTATGTCATCTACTATGTCGGATACGATGGCATCTTCTATATCCTTCAGGTTTTCATCGCCGATACCTCCCAGCTCAGGAACAGAGGACTGATGCTCGCCTTTTCTCAAACGCCTTTCATCGCTACCACCTTCGCCGGTCCCGCTGCTGCTCAATCGTTATACACGGGCCCGGGCTGGAGATGGGGTTTCGGAATGTTCTGCATCATCTACCCAGTCATCGTCTTGCCATTGGTCGGCCTCTTCCTGTGGAACCAATCCAAGGCTCGCAAGCAAGGTCTTTTGATCAGACCACGTTCTGGACGATCCACCTTCCAATCCGTCAAGCACTACCTCATCGAGTTTGATGTCGGTGGAATGATCATCTTGCTTGCCGGCTTGGTGCTTTTCCTCCTGCCGTTCAACATTGCTGCCACCGAGACCAACGGTTGGGGCGGCGCAGACATCATCGCCATGATCGTTATCGGAATCGTCCTTTTGATCTTCTTCCCCATCTACGAGCGGTTCATCACCCCCAAGCCGTTCATTCCATGGGGTCTCCTCATCAACCGAACTGTCGGTGGTGCCGCTCTCACCATCTTCTCGCTCTACATCTCCTTCTACTGCTGGGATCTCTACTTCTCCTCCTTCCTACAGGTTGTCTACCGCCTTAGTCTTACGGATGCCGGGTACGTTGCCAACATTTACAACATTGGCTCTTGCTTCTGGGGTGTCATTGTCGGTCTCCTCCTGCGCTACACCAACCGCTACAAGTGGATCGCCATCCTGTTCGTACCCATCTACATCCTCGGCTCGGGTCTCATGATCTACTTCCGCACTCCTGACAGCCACATCGGCTACATCATCATGTGCCAGATCTTCATCGCCTTCGCCGGCGGCACCCTCGTCACCTGCCACGAAGTCGCCGCCCTGGCAGCCAGCTCCCACGGCTCAGCAGCCATGGTCCTCGCCATCGTCGCTCTGTCGTCACAAATCGGTGGAGCTGTCGGTGACACCATCGCCGCTGCCATCTGGCAAAACACCTTTCCCAAGTACCTCGCGCAAGCCCTTCCGGCTGCTGAGCAAGGCCAGGCGGCGACCATTTACGCCAGTTTGACCACCCAGCTCAGCTACGCCTGGGGCACACCCGAGCGCGACGCCATCAACGCAGCGTACGGCGCCGCCATGCGCGACATGTGCATTGCTTCGACCTGCGTGTGCATCCTCACTCTGATCGCGGTCTGGATGTGGCGCGACATCAGACTCGACAACAAGAAGCAGGTCAAGGGTGTTGTCGTCTAAGCCGACTTTTGCACATTGCTGGAAACGGCAAATGTGTCCTAATGCCGTCACGAGGTGTTTATATAAAATACGGAGTTAGTGATAGAGTCTATATAAACCTCTGTGAAAAGTTCATTTACCCACCGTTGCTTGATTATTCGTCTTGTGTTCGCTCAGGGCTTCAGGCTCACGGAGAGCTCTAAGGCGGCGAAATGCCATGTCGCAAACCATATCCGCTTTCAAAAGGGAGAGCCTTCCCCGCTACCCGATAAGTATATATATGTAACCTGTACGTATATCACCGCCCACTTTTCAGCTTCAGGAACTTGCATAGTAATACACACTTTTGAAGATTTTCATTGTAAACCCGGCTGGACCGAGTGGATGGAATGCGATCTAAATTAGATCTACGCTTGACTACGTCCAATGCTGACGTCCATCCTGCTGAATACCCACCCGATGCTGAAGATAGCTATCGTGGAGAAGAAGATGGCGAGAGGCTTCCTGAAGCCTGCGAGGAATGGGTAGTCGTAGGTGACGACGACGTCGCGGTCCCTCATCTCGTCGACCACGTTCAGCGCAGTGAGCTTCAACGTGGTGCGGCCAACGGTGTCCATGAAGGTGCGGTGAAGAGAGTGCGATGTCTGAACGAGTTCTACGTTGGTGTCGAATTTGACGTTGCTGGCATGTATCAGTACACGAGTGTGAGAATTATTCTCGTCAAACTTACCTTGCGCCTTCTGGCATGACAATGGTCAAGACGACCTTCTCATATTCGACACCCTCAACTTCCCTTGGTCCCTCGAGGAACGGCACCTTGAGAACGTAACTGTTACCAGTCTTGAGCTTGCGCAAGAAGTTCTTCAAATCCGCGTCCCAGCCAACTCGGAACTTGTACTTCCAGCCACCGAACAATGGATAACGAGGCTTGAGCTCCAAGCTGGCCTCGCGAATGTTGCTTCGGAAGCGAGAAGTGCTGACATTGCCAATGTCGTCGGTGAAGTATGGGTTCAGGCTGCCGACCGCCAGTTGGAAATGAAGCTCCTTTGCTGCCGAGGTTGGTGGGTTGTAAAAGGCTTGTTGCTGCCATTGGACGCGAGAAAAGTGGTTCTTGAGAGTCGCGCCCCTGTTCTCCAACCAGTATCTCTCCTCAGTGGCCAGGTTACCGCCCCAGTGGCTGACCTCAATGTCGCGCTCCAACAGAGTTGCGTGAATCAGAGGCTTGGTGAAGTCATATCGGACAGAAACTGTCTGCTGGGCGCCAGCAGGTACCTCGGCATATGTTCCATACGTGAGTGTGGTTCCCTGCCTTGACGGATCATCCTTTCCATCAGCATTGGCGCCAACAATGGTGTAGTCTGGGACATCGGTGGTGGGCAGCTTCAAATTGGTCTTTTGCTTCAGTGTCTTGTAGGCAGACGCGCTGTAGGCCGAGAAAGTGAATTGAACGTATTGCTTGTCGGCTTGCTCGATGGTCGCAGGGACAGGTTTCAGCGGTGACAGGAGAGACCAGGTGATGGTGAGGGTGATTTTGTCCTTGGGAGCGAGAGGAGTCGGGAACCGAACGCGGTAGTATTCAGTGTCGCTAGAAATCGTCAATTGACACGACCCTCCAATCCTATGATCTTCTTTACGAACCCTCGTGAGTCAAATTCCACAGTCTCGACATCTGTGAAGCGCTTCTCCGGTGCGTTCTTGTCCCTGACCTCTAGATTGCCAACTCTTGGAATGGTCCCAAGCTCGAATGGAATGTAATACTCCGACTGCGGCTGGCTGTCCACATTCTCGACAATAACATTGACGGTTTCGCGGGCGTACGACTTGACGACGTTTACTGTTCGGACAAGATTGACATGCTGGAAGACCTGCGGGGGCTTGAAGGTATTTGGGAGGATCTGCTTCGACGTTTCTGGTGTGGTGATATTAAGCTCTGCAGCCGAAAGAGTAGCCAAAACTGACAAGCAGCTGGTGACAAGACCGAGCACTCTCATCTTGATATTTGACCGAGTGGTGAGGCTGTGGTCAAGTACAATGACTTGGAGATCTATACAGTTGGAGAGCTTGCTTGGCTCGGGGTGCTGCGTGGCATCTGGAGCTCGGCACACTTGCCACTTTGAGCTTCACTCCAACATCGATACAACAAGATAGCGAACTTACAATTTACTTCGCTCTTGTTGCGTACTCTTCACTGCATATAACCAAGACTTAACATTGTCCGAGTGATATGGTTCAATCGCCTACTTTCGATCTGAATACGGGATTCTATATGGCGTAAATAGACTCAGGGACGATAAGCCTGCAAAGGCATTGTGACTAAACGGTATGTTCTCTCGATCTCTCGGCGCCCTGAGGTCGCCTCGGCGCATTGTGAGAATTCCTTTCCGTCGTCACTTCTCCAAGGACTCGCCTTATCTACGAGTATCGGAAGAAGTACGACAAGCCATCTCAGAAAATCGTCCGGTCGTGGCACTAGAGAGCACCATCTACACCCACGGCTTTCCTTACCCAGATAACATCGCACTGGCCACTCACCTGGAAAGTGTAGTGAGATCAAATGGAGGTATACCAGCTACAGTCGGTATCCTAGACGGTGTGGCAAGGGTAGGGATGTCCACCGATGACATTACTCGCCTTGCTGGGAGCAGCGGCAGATCGGACACACTAAAGGTTTCTCGACGTGATTTGGGATTTGCATGTGGACTCGGTTCACCAGGACGAAAGTACAATGGTGGTACCACTGTTGCCGGAACCATGATCCTCGCTCATCTCGCCGGTATCAAGGTCTTTGCCACTGGGGGCTTAGGTGGTGTACACCGTGGCGCTGAAAGCAGTATGGATGTCTCTGCTGATCTGACCGAGCTCGGACGAACACCAGTCGCTGTGATCAGTAGTGGTTGCAAAAGCTTTCTCGATATTCCGCGAACACTGGAGTACTTGGAAACTGAAGGCGTAGCAGTGGCCACCTTTGCCGATGGTAGACAGCACGACGTAGAATTTCCGGCATTCTGGACCAGAGACAGCGGTATCAAGTCACCGATGAAGCTCCAGGATGAAGTCGAGGCAGCCGCTGTCATTCATGCATCACATTTGCTTGGTCTCCAGTCGGGCTTCCTCTTTGCAAACCCGATTCCGAGCGAACACAGCATCGCAAAGGAAGATATGGATCGCGTCATCAACGAAGCTATTAGTAATGCTGAGCGAGATGGCGCCAAAGGAAGCAAAAACACCCCATACATCCTGGCTGCGATCAAGGAATTGACGGGGTCTTCGAGCGTAACGGCGAATCGCGCACTGGTTGCTGCTAATGTCAAGCGAGGCACGGCGGTAGCAACAGAGTTGGCAAAGTTACAGAGCCAACATGGGCTGTCTCGACCGTGAGTCTGGATCTAGCACTGCACCTCAAGATCTGCAGCTGACAACTGCAAGTCCTTCTCATCAACCAGCGAACCAAGTCGTTGGTCCCGGCGCTGCCAACTACACATCATTAGGCGCCTCCAAAGGAACGGACGTGCAGCAATCCAACGGCTTATCACCAGGATCAACACAACCTTCCAAGACGCAAACCACGACCACTACCAACGAACCGAATATCTTTGTGGCGGGCGCTCTGGCTGTAGACTTTGCTTGCGATTATGCACCATTCGCATCCGAAGCAACAACGTCACCCTCTACGCACACCTCGAACCCCGCGCAGATAACACAGTCTTTGGGCGGTGTGGCTCACAACGTCGCCAGATCGATACAGCTTCTTGGCGGCAAAGTCCGACTATGCAGCGCTATTGGAAACGATCTGTCTGGAAGAGCAGCTCTAGAGGCCATGAAAGGCGAAGGCTTGACGGACAACAGTATCAAAATACTCGAAGGTGCACGCACGGCGCAATATGTCGCAGTCAACGACGTTCAGAAAGATCTTGTGCTCGCTATGGCTGATATGGCTGTTCTCAGATCTTCCACTGGTGGGAAGAAGACGACGCCAAGCGCGATCGAGAAGACGTTCGACGACTTCTGGCATCCTCAACTCCAGCAATCTCGACCTGCCAACATAGTCATCGATGCAAACTGGGAACCTGACATGCTCGCACGATGGTTTACCGCTGCAAAGGCCTTGTCTAGTCATGTTTCGTTCGAACCAGTCAGTACTGCCAAAGCCACTGGGATTTTTTCGATGCCGAATTCGACTGATCTAGCTGTCTGGCCACAGCCAATCATTGACCTAATTGCTCCAAACACATACGAGCTTGCATCGCTTCACTCTGCCGCGCGCAACCAGGGGTTCCTCGATCGAGATGATTGGTGGCAGGTCATTGACTCACTCGGTATTCCTTCTACGGGTCTGCGTGCTCAATTGGCTCTTGCTACCGATCCCTCACTAGTAGACAGTGGTACTCCACAACAAAGCATTCAGCTACTGCCATTTATTCCGCAGATTCTGACAAAGCTGGGCTCACGAGGTGTTCTACTGACCCAGATCATACCGGCCGGCGATCCTCGCCTGACGTCTGGCGAGTATGCCCCATACATACTCAGTCGTTGCACAAATGGAACCGAAGAGACGACGGGAGTAGGAGGGCTATACATGAGACTCTTCCCGGCGGTGGAGAAAGTCAGCGACGATGACATTGCCAGTGTCAATGGCGTAGGAGACACATTCCTCGGCGCGATCATTGCTGGGTTGCAGAAGCGGGGCAAAGATGCCAGAGTAGAGGACGTTGTCGACTTTGCACAGCAGGCCGCGGTCTTGACGTTGAAGAGCAAGGAAGCTGTGAGCGCCGGTATCAGCAGTCTGAAGTCGTTGATTTGACGAAGATGACTTATATGACCTATACAAAACCGTTGATCCTGCCTGTTGCCTGACGTAGTTATGAAAGACGTCCCAAGCTATACCGTGGTCACCGACTCTCAAAGGTTCGCTCTGGGTAACGTCGGCTTGTGCTTGCGGGACGGGACCAGCCAAGTCTACTCGACTGACGCTCACTGACGACACACGGCCTGTATCATGGAAGCAAGCATGATGACCACACTCGCAGAACTGCCTGGCTCTTTCGGTATTGTGACCGTCATGCCGTTGCCCAGGCGCGACTCTTGACCAAAACCTTCTACAACCGCACGCATACTGAGTATCCTGGAAGTTGCAAAGACCTTGAATCTCGTGGAGAGCGTATTCAACGAAAGTGTCGTTGAGAACAGTCATCCGCTAGGCTCAGGTACATAGCATCGAAGTTGGCGCCAACACAAGTGTGGCAGCGAGGGAGGAGAGGGTCAAAGTTAGAGAACTTCGAAGCTTTGATTGGTAGGTTCGACTAGGCCAGGGGTGGTGGTGTAGGTTTGTCGCCGACGGCTGAGCTGCTACCACGGTTGACTATGCACAAATGTGGCCGAGAAAAAACCTAGTAGAGGTTGCGAAATGTTACGATGCTCTACTGCTAAGCAAAAGAGAAGAAATGTGATTAATCGAAAAGTAGAGACTTCATGTTCTGTTAGGGGATCATCATGTGCAGTCTACGCGCCAGAAACCTTGATCTGCATAAGAAAGGCACGTGATGTGGGGAAAACTCGGGGACGCTCGCAACTCGGTGAAGGCCCGTATGTCAGACAATAAGGTCAACAGCGAGTGCATACAGCGACGGCCACCATAAGGTGAAAGCTACAAGCTTACTCAAGCGCATGTCATTTTGCTTTCAAATTAGTATACTTATGTATCTGGATTGAGATAGAAATATCCTCTACCGACTATTTGCTATGACTCTGTGGTTGCCTGTATTCAGTCGACGTTTAATGTTTGGTGATGATATGCGCTAGAAAACTCACTAGAACCGTGGAAAGATTCCGGGAGAACGAGCTCTATAGCGAAGACACATGGACCCTGGTTTTAGAGGCTCTATCAAAATCCTCTTTCGCTTTCAGTCCCTTCATCCGACTTGTCAATCTATCAAGACTCCCAGCTTCTGTCGGGCGCGGAATTGAGGCTTTATGTCGATACTTCGCTCTTAAATCGTTTCTCTATACCACAAGATGAATTCAGCGAGAGACACAACCAGCTGGAAGCGGGTCCGAGCAGCTTGGCATTCGTCAATCACCTTCGTCGTCCGCAGTAAGATCGTGACATGAGTACCTTTTGAGTGGAGTGGAGTAGACACAGGCCGATGGTATGCGATTCACGGCTGTCATGGTTCTTGACAAACGGAATCCCGTTCAGCTAGGTCCAAGCAGTTCGTCCTCGATGCGGATAGCATGAAGTCTGATTCGACGATGACCGCACCAGTCTTGGCAAGAAGAAGTAAGTGGGAAGACAAACATTTTCTGAAGCTTATCACTTGATGGTGACAGCGTCAGCCCGCCTACGGATCGTCTACATCATTGGTGTGTCGTCTGCTGGACGCTTGGGGGTTTCTCGTCGCTTACTGAGTTGCGGTCTCCGGCGTCCGTCAGGAATGTGTATGACTTTGTTCAGGATATCGAGCGCTACTTACCATCAGTATGCCCTTCGAGGATCCCTTCTACATCAGAAGATCAAATGACCAGTGCAGCTGGAATGTGAACGCTGGAGCACCTTGATACAATTCCAAGAATAATGAATAATAAGAATGTGAAGTCGAAACATGGCCGCGGATGATGACCGCTGCGGAGCTCGTGCCGCAAACTTTAAATCTATAGATAGTCTTGGCATCATCCCGCAGAACGAAGTGCATCACTCCAGTCGTTAGGTGCGGTGGTTCACTTCTTCCGAGTATCACGCGCGTAGGTAACGTTGGCCATTATTGCACATCTTTGATCCGTACAGTACATCTGAAAAGGTCAGTATCCGGGACCCACCTATTCAGACACACCCATCATGGCTGTCAGCTGTCATATAACACCTGCTCGCTGCGCGTCTCGTATTGACGCGACTATCGCGCTCCGAGCATGTATCCACCTCAAGTTATGCCGCTGCATTTTTACACCTATACTGACTACTATCGTTCACCAGCTGTCTACGCCTGGATGGATCAAATGTCGAGCTACCCTCCACCACCTGGACCCGATCAATCACATTATAACCCCAATTACCTCACCGAGCAAGACCAATTGAACTTTGCGCAACAACTCGGCTCACCCGCGCCAGCATATCCCAAGCTCGAACATGAGGCTGCTCTCGACCCAAACACTTCGTCGCAAATTGAGCAGCGGATAGAGCAGCTTTCACAGCAACATCATCTCCAATCGCAGCCTCCGCCGCAAGACGTACATCAGCATCAGCACCAACATCAACATCAGCCGTTTCCCTCAGACCCGTCACTCCAAGGACCTCTGCCGCCACAGCAGCTTGGTCTTCAAGGTCAGGATCAGACTCCGAACAAGGTCAATCGGTTGCGCAAAGCATGCGACTCATGCAGTATAAGGAAGGTCAAGGTACGTCACGGGTCACGAGGTGGAATTAAGATCGGGAGATACTAAGATGAGACAGTGTGACGAATCCGGACCACCATGCAAAGCTTGCGCAGCTCTCGATATACCTTGCACGTTTGAACGACCCAGTCGCCGACGTGGTCCTCCCAATAGACATGCGGAAGCCATAAAACGGCGTCGTCTTGAATCGCCAAACGGAGTCGGAAGTGGTAGTGGCTCCATCCCCTCATCACCGACGCATGCCGCTCAAGCCCTGGCAGCACTGTCATCACATCCGGCCAACACATCTCTCTCTGCCGAATCCATCCTCCCTGTCGACACCGTCGATCTCCTCATCAACGATTACTTTACCTATATCCACCCACTATGCCCGTTTCCTCACGAACCTAGCTTCAGAGAGGCCTGGAGGAGAAGAGAGGACTATAACAATAGACCCTTTCTGGCATTACTTGCGTCCATGATTGGCGCCCTTGTCGCTTCGTTCCCTCGAAAACCGCGGTTACACCTCAAAGCACAAGGGAGGGAACACCTCTTCCCAAATCACCTTGCTTTGATAGAGCGGTGTCAAAAGGTCTGCGCTGCAGCTCGTGGCCCTGGATACCTTGAAAGTGAATCTCTTAGTGTTCATGACGCTGCGACGAGTTATTTGCTCGGCCTTGCGGGTACTTACACCTTCCGCTGGCGCCAAGGACGTCTGTACATGGGCGAGTGTCTGACCATACTTCGCGCGCTCGGACTTCACAAGGCAAAAGACAACACATATCAGAATCTCACGGGTGGTGACGGTCTCGACGCAGATGGCAACAGAGAGGAAATTGTCGACAACATCACGCTTCAAATTGGCAGGAGAGTCTTTTGGACCATGTTCGTTACGGGAAGGTCAATGGTACAACTCAATATCAGCTTGGGCGAAGTATGGATTGCTCCAGAGACACCGACAGATCCTTACCCGCCACTTCCTGTAGAGGTTGACGACTTTTGTATATTTCCAACCCACATCGATCCACAGCCTCCTGGGCTGCTTCCCATGATGACTGGTTTCAACTCGAACGTCAGAATCTTCCTCGCCGATCAGCCGATGTCCATCATGGAGCTTGCTTGGGGTAACCATACATACGACTGGGAGAAGAAGGTCAAGGTGCTCCAAGAATCCTTGCGCAGATGCAAAGACTCGCTCCATGGGCTACCTCATCAGCTAAATTTGAGAGCTTTTGCTAACGGCTCTAACGATCAAGACGCCCAGGACAGTAACAGTGACCTTCTCGCCGCGCTTCAACCCGCCTTGGCCCCACGGGAGAACTCACTTTTGTCATTCCACGACCCAGAGGCGTCGCCGGAAGAGCGTCGCAATATGCAATACGAAATTCAAAAAGCAAATATCTACGCAAGTTTCCTTGCATCTCGCTGTTATACAGTCGAGAAGTATTTCATCACTGCCGAGACTCTGTCACAAAAGCAAGAACCGCTTCCGGCCGAGCCAGTATCGCCAGATGTAGTCAGAACTCGTCTAGAAAGCCTGCTACCTCAAAACACGGAGCAGTCGCCGGAAGACATCGCATCAGACATGCAGATGGAACGCGAAACTATCATCAAAGATCTACTGGTCGTCCTCAGTAGCATCGATAGGGTCAACATGGAGCCGAATGGCGACAGCTTTGTAAGTTTACAATGGTCGTGTTGATCTAGCATAACTAACAGTAGGTAGACGCACAAGATCCGCTTCATCGCCAGTACCCTCATCGATGTCCCCAAGTCTCGCAAAGGGTCGGTCGCCCAACAGTCGGAGCAATACCTCAGGACTTTTGTCGATATCTTGTCGAAGCTGGAGCACGCTGGCCCTACCAACGTCGATCCCGATCAACCGGAGGACGAAGAGGCTGAACTGAGGCATTGGGCGGATCTCAGAGACTATCAGATGAAGTTCATGCAGCAGGGTGGTGTCCTTGGTCTTTCGTAAAGGCCTTGCAAGATAGCCGGAATAGGCTGATGCAGATATAAGGTCTCGTGGACGATATGGAACGCCTCAGTCTGTCTCCAGGTGGCACTCGACGATCGTCGTTGAGTGGTGTTATCGAGTGTATGTAATATGACGGCAAGAAAACTACCATTCACCACCTGACAATCACACATGCATACTGAAGATGACATCAGAATGTTCATACTACTGACAAATGTAACTTGTCGAGGCGCTCGGTACCATACGGCATCTTGATCATCCACGTATCTGATCGTAGTATTCTTCTGGCGCGTGTTCCATCCCGCCCAACATCTCATTCATCAACAAAAACGCATCCGCCGTATCCTGGTTCGCGCCATCGTCTTCAACGTTGATCTCCCTCATCAACAAAAACGCATCTTCCGATACACCCTGGTCTTCAACGTAATCAGGACTGAACGCATCAACCTCATCCCTCTCAGCATAATCGGGGTGGTCATATGGATTAGCATAGTAGACAGCGCCGCTTCTTCTCAGCCAGTCGAGGCATACATTGTATTCGTGGGGCCGCAGGGGCCGAGTGGCAATGCTGTTCCACCTGGCAGTGTTCTCTTTCGTGGGCTCGGTCACCCAGATGCCTTCTCCTCCGCGATCCCGAACGGACATGATTCCGTTGAACCGTGCCTTGACCACTCGACGGGATAGAGCGTGGTTCATCAAGGCAATGAAAGATCCCTGGTCCAGAGCTCTCACTTTGTCCAAGTCGATGGCTTTCATCTTTGTGACGTCGAGCGCGATGATGGTGAGACGCTTGTGTCGTGCGATAGTTCGAGGTCCAGGACGGTGTTGCGCTGTCGAAATACTTCCAGATTCGCGCACAGGCGAGTCTTCGAGACTTGAATGAAGTGCTGGAAAAGGGTGGCGCAGATTGAGGTAGGATCCGTTGCGGCATCATTTCCTATTCGTGATTATATGCTCACTTCAGGCAGTAAGAGCACAATTCGAAAAGTCTAACTTACGAGTGGTACATGACCAGGTTTCGAGGCTGTGGCGCCCTGAGCAAGACTGATGACTTATTCCCTTTTTGATATCATTCAATCAGGATGCGACATTACCGGTATACATGAGTTGCTCTAATGGCGCTTCACGTTCAATCACTTAGCTGTCAATAACGGTATATTCGCCGACTGGCAAAGGACGCGCTTACGGACAGTCTGCGCGCTCGGCACTGCCATAGCTGATGACCAATTTCGCGCGTCTGCACCTGTTGCTCGTCATATAATCTAGGAGACGGTTTCGAGACCAGATGGTGGTGGTTCGCCGACATGTGTTAGTGACATGCCATGTTGTGCCAAGCGGCATTCGGGCCGACTCGGCCGACGTCGGGCTCGGTTCCGGCCCGTCAACTACCTCAAATGGAAATGCAGAGATAACGATAAAGGGCAACCACGCCTGAAGGACTTCCCGTCACTGTTATAACATTCGCTGTTCACTTGTCCTCTACGCCTACCTACCTTAGCTTGCTCATCTCGATCATCAAGTCGGTATCAGTGTCTCGATCTCGAGAATCGCAGACTCCAAACAACCGCAATGTAAGTATTATAACCAAGGTAGGAGTCCTTTTCACGAACGTCCGTTTCATGGTTGAGTCCCACCTACGCCGGTCTCGGTACGCACGCCCAGAACCTCTGCATGAAAATCTAAAATTCCAGATGATGGCGCCATATGTCGTATGGCGAATGAGGCGATAACACTGTGAATCACGAATACTGGAGTCTCTCCCATTCACATTATTCATTCTCTTGAATTGAATTTAGAGACAATCTGCTCGTTCATTTTCGTTTTTGGATTCAGAACATTGTTCTAAGTTCCAATCCCGGAACAGACTCCGTCGACACGGCAAAGACTGCCGACGCTTTATATTGAACCCCATCTTGTGGAGAGAGATAGAGCCGGTACACGAAAACGACAAGATGAGCGACATCGAAAAGGTCCCAACCGCGGACCATATCGTGGAAGACACGAAGCACGAACCGCAGCTGGGAGTCGGTGGCCATGGACCAACTCAGCGAAAACTGCGGACCTACCAGATCACCATGATAGGTTTCTGCAGTGGTATCGGAACGGGTCTTTTCATCGGAACGGGCGCCGCGTACGCCAAAGCAGGTCCAGCTGGTCTCTTGTTGGCATTCATCGTCGTTGGTTCAGTACTCTGGTGTGTGATGCAGACGATCTCGGAACTGGCTACCCTCTTCCCTACTGCTGGAAGTTTTCCGCATTGGGCTACTCGATTCGTTGATCCTGCTGTCGGGTTCTCTCTGGCTATCTCGTACGGCTACTGCTATACGATCGCTATCGCATCCGAGGTCTCTGCCGCTGCTGTCCTGGTCTCGTATTGGAGCGATATCACCCCGGCAGTGGTGATTTCGATCGCACTGGCTCTGATCCTGGCGACCAACCTCATGAGTGTACGGTTCTTTGGCGACGCAGAGGTCATCACCGGTGCTGTCAAGGTCACCTGCTTCATCGGCCTGGTCTTCGCCTCCATCGTCATCACCGCTGGTGGCGGACCGAACCACGAAACGATCGGATTCAGATATTGGGACAGCCCCGGTGCTTGGACGAACTACAACGGTGTTTCAGGACCTACAGGTCACTTCCTAGGCTTCCTTTCAGCACTCGTGAACGCAAGCTTCAGTTTTGTGGGCGTAGAAACCGTAGTCATCACCGCCGGCGAGTCGATGGACCCCCACCGGGCAATCCCGAAGAGCGCCAGCAGAGTCACCTACCGCATCGGCTTCTTCTACATCTTGGGCGCCCTCCTCATCGGTCTCATTGTCAGTCCAACAAATCCCGACCTGACATCAGGCACAGGAAACGCCAGCAGTTCACCATGGGTCATCGCGATCCAGTCCGCAGGCATCGACGTCCTGCCCAGCATCGTCAATGCATGTATCTTGGTATCGGCATGGTCCGCAGGCAACAGCTACTGCTGGGTGGGCTCCCGCATGATCGTAGCAATGACAACGGACCGCCAGCTCCCACAATTCTTCGCACGCACGACCAAGAACGGCGTGCCCTACGTCGCAGTCATCACGGCCTGGCTCTTCGGACCGCTCGCCTACCTCAGTCTCGGCACCGGCGGCGCGGCGCAAGCCTTTTCCTGGCTGCTGAGCCTGTCGACCGTCGCAGGCCTGATCGCGTGGGCGACGCTGTGTTTCTGCTACATCCGCTTCTACCGCGCGCTGAAGGTGCAGAGAGTCGACCGCGACACGCTGCCGTGGAAGGGGCCGATGCAGCCGTTCACGGCGTGGTATGGGTTCCTTGGCGCCACTATTCTGACGCTGGTCAGTGGCTTCTCGGTGTTTTTGAAGGGCAACTGGAACGCGTCTGATTTTGTGTCGTCGTATGTTGGTATTCCGATTTTTATCGTGCCGATTATTGGCTGGAAGTTGTGGCATAAGACTAAGGTATGTACATGTCCGCCTTTTTGTTCTTATGGATAACGGACTAATATTGGGTTCAGCTCATTCGTGCCCGCGATATTGATCTCTGGTCTGGACGATTGACCGAGGCGGAGTTTATCGTCAGGAAAGAGCCTACGTCTTTAGGTGGAAAATTTGTGGACTGGCTGTTTTGAACACAAGACTTGAATTGTCTGCAGAGCGTGGTGTATGTTTCGCGAATACCCCGTGTCGAATTGGATCTCTTACGTTAATTCCCATCGCTCCATGACCTTTCGTGATTTCGCGGTCATCCGTGTCGTGATTCGACTTGTGCCCCGATTATACAAGCCTGCGCCGGCTAATACGAATCTGGCACTGTGAGATCCTCGTACCACGACTGGTACCCGTCCTTGTCCATTGTGCTATCCTGGCCCTCCATTTGGGTATTTCTTATTTTAGCGGTCAGGGTTTCCCGATCGGACACTACTCCGAATATTCTTGTTGATGATCATTCGTGTGCTCTTGAGGCTGCGATGTTGCGATGAAGATCGAGGTGCTTGCTGCTCGGCTCAGTCTGTGTGGACTTTCGACTTGTTTCAGATCTTTGGCCTTTGGACCAAGTGTCGTAACTTCGTGGTGTACCGAGTCTTACGGTGAGACTCGGTGAGACTCCCAATATGAAATAAGCTGTTGCCATAGAGAGGTATCCTTGGGATTGCTCGATCGCGCTTCTGTCCGTACTTGGCTCGTCACGACCCAGTCTGTCTCATGGAGTCGGTCGTCTTGGTCGTCGCAGCTGTGAGCAATGTTGTCATGCGCATCTAACGGCTTGTGTTTTCAGAGTAGAGTCCTTGTAACAACAAGGACGCCGAGATCGACTTCCGTGATCTCATTCACTACAACTGCGCTCGATGTCCTAGATTACGAAACGATGTGAGTATTACCTAGCTTGCAGTACCTACTGTGCGAATCGACAAGTCATCGTACTTGCCTGTCGAGGTTTGTTCTAGTCTGCTGCTCCTTCGACTTGCTGCGCCGACGAGATGGACTTTCAGACGGTCGTACTTCGTGCTGGACGTGATCGAGATCATGTGCGACAAGGTCAGTGTGACGTGCTGTACCGGACCGTGATACCGTGATCGCATGAGTACAATCGCGATGGAGAGATCATGTGCGACAAGGTCAGTGTGACGTGCTGTACCGGACCGTGATACCGTGATCGCATGAGTACAATCGCGATGGACTCTCGATGATGTATGTAATAATTGGTGGAAGCATAGAAGCCTGAACGCCAGGCGACAGAGACAGAGTTCCGTATAGGCGGCTAGAAGAACCAGTTGGCAAAAAAAGCAAAATGATTGCGGCGACGCCAGTACAGCATTTGCAGCAACCTGTTTTCACAGTGCAAGGACTGATGAAACCATAAGGTAACAACACACTGTGCGAGTGCCTTGATTTTGTGTTGTTGTAATGATGACATGATCACCGGACCTCTGTCCGCGGTGTTGAAAATCCGGCGCCGCAGTCCACCGGAGTCTAGTCCGCAGGCGTGTATTTTTGATGAACGAGGCTGAAGATCCCTGTTTTGACTGCAAAGGACGGCTTAAACGACACTTGCAGGTGACCTTATCTGCCGGAGCGAAGTAGGGGAAAGGATCGAAGTCGGTGGTGCTGAATCGACAAATCGACAAATCGCCAAAGAGTCAATTTTTTGTCGCAAAGTACATTTACCTGCAGTATGTATACATTACCAGTGCCACTCTGTTGCGCATATTCCGTCATTTTTCCTTGCCGTAATTTTGACCTTGTTGTTCAATGGTATAGCTACGTGAGGTATAGCGAATATATGTAGTCGTTCGTTGGTGTCGGCGTGGCGAGGCGAGTTTGACACTTTTCAACCATGGAATTTTTGGAATTGCGGGGTCCGGTTGTGATGCGAAAGTTGATTTTGCCATCATGCTGAATGCGCAGCGTCGAGTACTTTATCCTGTATTGATTATTCCATTATTACCTGTGTTCCATTGTGGAATGTCATATGTCGATATCAACTTGTCAGTCGTGGCCCGACGGTGGCGTGACGCAATAACACTCTCATCCCCACCACATTTGTGCCTTTTGCGCGTTTAGCAGTCAGCTCCGTCCACGATCGGTTGCGGTGTGAGCGTACAAGGCGAAACGACAAGAGGACCGGCGACTCTTGCGTCCCTTGACTCCCTTCATCTAGCCAGGCCTCGAATGGCCACTAACCTTTCCTGAGGCGCGCGCACTGATTACTGCATTCACGCATACATCGGACGATTCGACTTGCAGCGGTACGCACCCTGAATGACAATAATCATTCTCCCTGCGTCTCGAACAAACATACCTACCTGCCTCACACGCCTCACCTTTAGTAAATTTTCCAGCAACCTACCTTCCGCCTACTTACCTCAACTTTGCTCACCACTTGGTGTGGCCAAGACCGGCAACCTGATCCTGCTCGTGCCACAAATGTTCAGTAAAGTCGTTCGGAATTTCAACGACGAGTCTGTTCTTCGAGGACCTCGCACGCATCAACCGTATACGATACCCTGGAGGCAGCGTTCATGAGTGGTAAACCAGCTCCGCAGGCCGTGACGATTCTCGTCACGGGATTCGAGGTCAGTCGATCCTTTCGTGAGATGATTCCATGCCGGGCTTGTCGGGTTCTCGGCGGAGAGTCTCTTCGCTCCACTGCGCGCAGGTTCAGACAGTAGAAAAGCGACCAAGATCAGACGATTGCAAACACTGCGTCGTAGGAATCTTTCAAGCGTTTGTCTTTGTCGCATCGACACTGATCGGGTGCCTTCCAGAATTCGCATTTCTGCCTCTGCCCCTGCGTGCATCACTCCGCACCCGTCACTTACCTCGTCGACCGACTCAATCCACTCATGCATTCGCGAGAATTTTGCTGACGTCCAGACAGCGCTTCCAGAGCATCACGGGCGACAACCAGTCCTTCATCGTCGCCTCGTTACTGCCAACACACCTACCACCTACCTCCGCATACAAGACTCCGGTCAACATCATCTTCCACCCGTATCCCATTCGCGTTTCGTACGACGAAGTGAGTACACTCGTGCCAAACCTGTACGACGCATACCATGACAAAGTCGACATGGTCTTACACCTCGGTCTCACCACCACTGAGCAGCACTACTCTCTCGAAGAAACAGCCGACCGAGACGGCTACGACGAGTACGACGACGTCGACGAGAGAAAATTTACTGCCCAAGATGGGCTGAACCGATGGCCAGAAGGAAGCGAGACTCTGAAGACGACGCTCGACTTTGATACCATCTACAACGGTTGGCGTAGCAATCTCTTGCGAACACCCGAAGCGCTATCTGCACTTGACGGCATTGTCGTGCGCCGTAGCGACGGCAAGGGTACATTCATCTGCGACTTTTTGTACTACGCAATGATGGCCGAGTATACCAAGAGGGGAATGTTGGCGGCATCAGCCGTGGAAGCTCGTCCCGTCATGTTCTTGCATGTTCCCGGAAGGCCGTCATTGAACAATATTAAGCAGGGCAGAGTCGTCGTGATGATGCTGATTCGTTCCATGGCAGAGTCCTGGGCGAGTCAAACTGACAAGCGAGCCAAAAGCCCCTTGGGGGGGGGATGAAAATCCGAACAACGAGACCAGGTACAACCTGAACCGTCAGCGATGGTTGGGCGGTCACGAGTAGTCTTTTGGAAGAGCAAGGAAGAGGCGTTGATGCATCGAAAGCCATAACATCAAGATGGCGATGCCATCTAGCCCAACAACAACCTTGCGTCCGAAAGCTTTTCCCATGTCGTTGGACCAAGAAAGGAGCCACGACACTCTCATCTGTATTGACGTTGACGAACTGCATCCCGCCTGCTTGAAGGCCGATACTGGGATTGCAAGAATGATTTGTGGTGCGACTGATAGGCGGGGATGTACTGTGTCTGCGGGCAATCGAGAATGAAGCCGAGTCGAGGAGAGATATCTCTCCATAATTAATGAAGTCCTTTTGAGCAACCCCGTTCGAACTTCCAGTGTGGAAGACCCAGTTACACCTAGTGTGGCAGTCCAGTCAAGTCTCCATTCCAGAAGTGCATTGGTCTCCCAAGACCATTCGACGCGTAGACACCCATTCAAGCATGATCCAGAACTCCAGACAAATCTCGAAGAAGGATTCTTTCAAAAGCCACAATTCCAGGTCGGTCCACGCTCTTTATATATATCTCTTTCGCCTCCGCAGAGGATCTTGCATAACTCCATCAAAACCGGAGCGGAATCTCCAATTATTTCCAACACGCCGGCGAAATATATCAGGGCCCCGAATGAGGCAGAGAAAGGTCAAAACTGCTAAGCGGGAGCGCAGGAAGTGAGGTTAAAAGGGAATTGCGCTGGGCCGCGGAGCCGGCCGTGGCGCCGGTGCCAGCTCCGCCTTCCCACTTTAATGCTCGACTACGACGTACGACGACCGGGGGACTTGGGACTTGGGTTTGCTGCTTTTGTTGTCTTTCCTCGGTTTTGTTTCATGGCTTTCGAGAGCAGGCAGTACATTTCTGGCTCTTGAACAGCTGTTTGCATTATTCTGGCATCGGATGTCATCCGTCTCCGCCGTGGTGGAGCTTTCTCGTCTCGTTTACCGTTGTGACCCATCTCGCGTGGAAAATCCTACTGGACACACAACACACATCTCTGGAATGAAGGCGACGATACGACACCGAGCGCGCCAAAAGACCGTACGCATCACAGACATCGTTCATCGAATAATTCCATAACATCCAGATCTGAATCTCGATACATGATACATCTCGATGTTGCACTCGATACATCTCGATGAGGAAGCAGTGACTGGGATTGCCGCGTAGCCGCTAAGCCCGCTTAGGCGACTACTTTCGACGCGCCAGCGCGGACTTAACCGCCTATTTGTCCGCCTATTTGGCATCGTGATTCGCGCTGCATGACTTTTGAGTTGCATCATCCGTGGTGGAAGAGGGTCTCGCGTGAATCGTGTAATATGAGATGATCAATGCGGTGATCACGTGGTGGAAACAGGACGGATATGCTGCTCAGAGATCTTTATCACTTTTAGGCAGCTCATTCGTGTTTACCTGTACATGTCTGTGACCATACTCCTATGAACATTCCCTAGGTAGAACCATCTTTCTTTCAATCCAGCAACGTCCCATGGCAGTAGCGCAATGCCCGGCCTTGAACGATAACATATATTGTCTTCCATCATCTCTGCTGTTGTTGTTCTGTCCGAGTGCTTGGGCCTCCGAAATCTGGAAAACCGACGTGCTGGAGCCGGGGGCTTCGAATAGCAGTAAACTGGAATAGCCACGCACGCTTGTCCTCCGCCTGCTTCCATCTTACCCACGATGGCATAAAATCCAAGCATATTTTCCTCTAATCCTTCCCTGACTCGCATTCCTTCGGGTATACTGGTTACCGGAAGGTTGATGTGCAGACCAAGGTTTGTCATGGAATAAGGCCGAACACTAGATAAAGAGAGGCGAAGGCGATCCCCTTCGTTCAGAGCCACTACAGCGTAACTAGTGAGAAAATGCTTCGCTGAGCTTGCGAAACAAGGGAAAGGACTCAATGCAAAATCCCAAGTCTCGAAAGACTGATCGGACCAGCCAAGGAGAGTAGGGTCGTGTTCTGCTTCGACAATAGCGAGCTGTAATCTCTTGAGTGCTTGCGCCCTCCCCTCACCGTAAAGTAGAGGCATGTTAATGCCAAAGAGTCCAAGAAGACAGTATGCCGCGTCTTCCTCTCGCGTCGTTTCTCGTCTTGCTGCCAAGGACATTTTCATGTAGGTTGAGTATGCTGATGCATTAATAGCATCTAGGCAATCTTCATTCAAGCCGCTAGCCACGGCAATCTCCTGACTCAGATTTTTCTTGCTGCCAATAAATTTCCATTCTGAAGACAAGAAATGCACGCGTCGAGGGGCGATGAGTTCTTGTAAAGTCCAGCCCCGTGTAAACCATCGGCTGTGAATGAACGCGTTGTAGGCTTCTCTGTCGGTCTCCTTCAGTAACGGCTCTGTGTTCGATCGCTCTGTTCTCGATAGCTCTGTGTCAGATCGCTCAGTGTCAGATTGCTCTGTGTTAGGATGCTCTGTATCAGATTGATCTGTGTCAAGTTGGTCTGTGTCAAGAACGAGGTATGCATCGCTATATGGGACGTCGGCGAGATAGGCGAAACAGACCTCAGAATCACGATACCAGCGCCACATGGAGTTGATAGCCTCAGAGAGCTCATGACTAGATCTCTTATCTATGCAGCATGTATCGATCCAGATGTAATTGTGATTTCTTGATTTAGCGTGACGGCACGCTTTCCAAATCTTCTCGTAGGCAGAGCTGGACGACGACCTTGGTATATAATAAGACCGCGCGGTGCCGCCGCCGCGAAGAAATCTGGCGAGTATAGCCTGCGATGCAGATTCCACCGCTCGCACACCGCTCGGTTCATAGTCCTCAAACATAATCTCATTGTCAGTCCAAGTATGAGACAATATCGCGTATTTAGGTCGAGTGTCATAGAACGTCTTGAGCTTGAAGGTGGACGTGTTCAATAGTCGCATGATGAGATTCAACCATTAAGCCGCAACGTGATGGCTGCTTGGTCTTCCTTGATGAGTTGGCGGGCCATGAAGAATTCATCACGATGCTTATGCCTTGAGGACGTGGTTCATTCGTTGGGGACAAGGCTGATTTACAAATCGGGCGTATCACCTTGCATCTAGCCAATGAACGCGCTGGCTGACTGCAGCCTCCACCACGGCACAGAGCAGAGCTGGACCAGGTGTCGGTGAGGGGTAATTCATTCTTTAGGAACGAGGCCGATATGATGTGCAATTCGGGCGTTGAAGGGCGAGAGAGGCACTTGATCGTTCTACATACGCAAATCGATGGTATAGAACTGATATTCGATAAAGGACGTTGTTGTAGCTATGTCAAGAAGGAAAACTTACTGGCCAGAGGAATACCATCGAGTTCTGAGGTATACAGCCAGTACTGTATTTACACGCCCCCTCTATATCACCATTATTGACCCTTCCTTCTTTTCAGGGCTACCTTTCCGTGCAAAACCTACTAGCAAACCACAAGAGAAAGGTGAGACGAACATGAAGACAACATGGAGATAATTGAATGAATTAAGATTACAAATCTACGTTTCTAACAACAACACACAAACTCGACTTGGGTATCTATAGATGCAAAATATCCCTCCGTGCCTCGACCGAACCATGCATAGCCGTCAACGTGTACTTTACTCGCCTGCTTCACCACACGCATTACCATCTATCTAACCCTTCGCATCCCTCTTCTTCTTAGCCTTATACTCCGCCTTAGCCACTCTCATGAGCAAATCCTCATCCTTGACCGGTATGAAACTAGTGAGGACTTTCATCGCGTTCTCGAAATCAGAGTCGAGGATGATATCGCGAGTGGCGTCGATGAGCGCCGCAGAGGTCGCGTGCAAGACATCCAGATCCGCGCCGTCGAAGCCTTCTTTGCTTCCTGTCGCGGCCTTCCCTGCTCCTTTAGAGCCTGGTGTCTCGGTATCGCCCAGCAGCATGAACACGTCCCAGACCCGCAGTTGCGCGGGGAAGGGCACCGACATGTTGAACAGCGTGAGATACCATCGCGTGCCGTAAGCCGTGCCATCGATGCCCAGCTCCGTGAGCGTTTTCGCGACCTGACCATTGCCGAGCCATTTCGTCTCGAACTCGTTCAGCGCAGACAACAGTCCATCGAAACCGGCGCGGAACAGCGTCTTCAGGCCCCTGAGTTCCCAAAGACGCACCATCATGACGAACGCCTCTTCCTCGTCAAAGTAACAAAGAAGCGTCGCGGCCAGACTCGCCATGCCCTGCACATATCCCACGTCCGGGAAGTAAAGTCCAACAGCATGCAGCACGCGGAACAACAGCCTCTGCCCGCCGCGGTACCGCTTGCGGAACATGACGTGCATACTAATAGTGCGCGGCACGTCGACGTCGATCTGCACATCGTCCGCCGAGTTCTGCTCCTGCAACTCATGGAAACTGGCAATCAACTCGGCGTCAGGGATGTACTTGCCTCTTCGCTTAGCCGAGGCGACGAGGAATGAGTGCCAGGCGGTCGAGCGCCAACGGTCGGGTATGCCTTTCCACGTCCGCGAGATGAGCAAAGGGTCGCGACTGTCGAAGTCGAAGCGCATGCCTGATCCCTTGGGCCCGCGGGTCGTGAGACGCGCCATGCTGCGCCATTTGTCCTCGCGCGTCCACTCCCGGCGTTTCAGCGTTGTCGCGGTTCGTCCACCGTCTTCTTGCTCCGCTATTGCGGCGAGGCCAGGCGGTAGTGTGAGCATAAAGGATGCTTCGTCCATGAGGCGGGTTGTGCGGCTGCGGATGGGGCGGTCGAAGATTGAGGAGCTGGTCGAGCGGAATGAGTAAAGTGAGGACTGTGTACGGAGGGAGCGCGCGTCTTTGCCTCTGTTAGGGGCTGCTGATGCTGCGGTGCGTCGGGTTGCGTTCGACGGTGTGCGGCGTATGCCTCGCTTCTTACGCGGGCTGTTGGCTATTAGTTGTAACGACGTCGAAACGCGCTGGATCTTTGGACGCATTGCGGAATTGATGTTTTCAGCTGCCTTGTTGTTTGACATTATTCGCTCGGGATTGATGAAGCCGTAGCGATCGACGTCCTTTCGTCCGATATCTTCCCAGTCCTCGAGACCGCCGGCAGTCTCGGTCTCCTTCGGAACGTAGCTCATACGCTTATAAGCAGCGCTCGCTGGTCGTGTATGACCATTTGTCCCTGGCTGTCGCGTCTTTCGTACACTCACAAAGGTTTCAGTATCCGGAGTTGGTGACGATGCTGTTGGCTGATCGCTAGCATCCTCAGATTCTGGTGTGATGTCTCTCGTGTCTTGGTCGTGCATTGACTTTGTCCAGTCCACAGCATTCTCATCTCCATGCTCGTACATTGACCGTATGCGCGTGGAATATGTTATCTCTTCGGCTGACAGGACCCGACGGCCTTCGATCGCAGCTTTCAACATATGCACGCTCGGCTTCCTTCTACCCGATTTCAGACCCGGCGATCGCGGTTGTTCCTCCTCGTTCTTAGCGCCTGTTTCTGCCTGCTTGACCTCTTCCGCCTTGACCTTGTCGCCTTCTCCAGCGATCATGGCCTCCATCTTCTTCCCGCCCAATAGCAGGCTTCCGCGACTTGAGAATTGAAGCCGATCTGACTTCGGCGAAAGATCCTCAAGTTCCGCGGACGGTATGTCGAGACTGATTCCGTGGAAAGACTGCACCCTACTCAGTTCCCCGGCTGTATCTGCGGTCTTTGGGCCGTATCTGTATCTGCGCCTTAAAAAAGACGATTTGCTCCTGTGTGTTTCCGGCCGAGGTGATTCATTCTCTATTGGGATCGAAGTATGACTGGGCGTATATCTAACTGACTCCTTTTCGCTGGCGGTAACGGAAGGAGAACGACTGGAGAATGTCGCAAGTGCCGAGTCGCGCTTCAGGCTGTCTGTCGTAGGCGCTAAGCTCGAAAACCTTGTCGGTGTGTGAGGGGCTCCTACTGGGCCAGCTGCAAGTTGAGAAGATGATACGGCTGAGGTTTCAGGAGAGTGATCGGCACGTGATGGGGTCTGGTTAGGGGATGGAGTGGATGTCGCATTATGCTGAAGACGCAGCGACTTTAGCAGAGAGAAGTCATGAGGTGTCTGTGGTCGCTTTGAAGGCGAGGATGAAGACCTCGTCTCGGTCTTGGTCGCATCGGTCACATTATTCAATGTCGTCGCTGCGCTGTCCATCGGATTGTCTCTGTTCCTGTCCGTGCTGTACGTTCACAAGTGGATCCCGATCGTACCGCATCGAGCCTAAAAGGGTGTTATAGAGCACGTCAAAGAACAGCGTTGCGCGCAAAAAGATGGCGGTAGTGAAACGGAGAACACTTGGAAAGAGTGTCACAAGATGAGTCAATGTAGAGATTCTCTTCCAGTATATCACCAATTCAAGAAGGAGGACGTGATTAATTAATGATCGATCTGGGAAGGCGTATGGAGATATTAGGCCCGGTCCGCACTAGCGCTGATCTCAGGCAAGGGACGGGCCAATCAAGGACGATTGTCTGTTCAAGTAAGATTAGATGGGGACAGTGCTCTATCAATGTCCACGGATGTGTCTCGGTACTACTTGTGCACAATAATGAAGGATTGCGAAGCTGGCTCTGCAAGTGAGGTCGTTCTGCCATTGTCTAATTCAACTCTACCTGGACGACGACATCCATCTTTCTATCCTCAAAGAACTCGACGACTCGTGACCTGACGTCCTCTGCACTTGCAGCTCTGCTGCCATACACGTGTATGACACCCATGATCTTCTTTTCCTTCTTCTCCTCGCCGTGACCATGATCATGTCCGTGATGATGACCATGCCCGCCGTCAGCCTCGCCCCCATCATCAACCCAGAATCGAGGATTTGCGTACCCAGTCACGCCTCTGACGCCGCTGAGTTCCTGCAGCGTATTCTTGAGATCCCATTCAGCGTCATTAGGAATGACGAGGAGAAGTTTCTTGGCCGATTGTGAGACCAGAGGCACCGCCGCCATGAAGATCAGGAGTGCAATCATAATTGTCGCTAATGGATCCCAGACATACCATGGTTTCCACAGATTCATAGTCGTGGAGATGATCACAGCCAGAGAACCTCCTGCGTCAGCCGCCACGTGCAGATAGATTCCGTGCATATTCTCGTTTTCGTGAGCATGAGAGGGCGTTAACGCAGCTTCAGTCGTGGCGTAGAGCGAGTCATTCCTGTGTAATCGTGGGTTTGCATGATCGTGTTCATCGGCATGCGAATGCGAGTGAGAGTGGCCTCCTTGGCCATTGGTGTGAGAAAGATTATGACTGTGTCCGTGACTGTGGTTAGGGTTATGGTCGTGACTGTGATTGTGACTATGGCTGTGGTCATGTGCGTGGCCGTGTCCGTGATCATGCGAGTGTCCTCCATGGGAATGCCCGTGGTCGTGCCCAGCGTGTGCGTGTCCAAATGCTAGCAGTCCAACCATATTGACGATCAGACCGAGAGTACTGACTACCAGCAACTCTTCGACATGACGAAGCTCCGTTCCCTCCATCATCCCCTCAACAGCTTCCCAGACGAATTCGACACTGACCAGCATGAGGAATATACCGTTGCCAAATCCAGCAAGAACGTTCAGCTTACCCCAACCGTATGGCTTCTCTGGACTCGTGGGCCATTTGCTAGCCACGGAAGCTGCAAGTCCGACTATCAAGGCCAGACAGTCGAAGAACATGTGGACTGTATCACTAAGCAGACCAAGAGATCCACTGACGTAGCCGTAGAATGCTTGGACCAGCATGAATGCAAAGTTGAGACTAATAATTGTCAGTCATCTTCTAAAACACCCTGGACAACAGGACTGACCATGTAAAGTACGCGATGCGGCGAGAGTCGCGCTCGCAAAGGACATCATACACAAGCCCTCCTTGTTTGACATTCGAGATGAGAAATGCTGTGAAACGAGAAACATCACTCGGGGCATGATGGTGATGTTTGTGATGGGAATGTCCGGCATGTACATGATCGTGTCGGTCGTGCGAATGTTCGGCAGTTGAAGCAGGAGAATCGTATAGAGTGCCGAAAAAAGCGACTGCCGCGAGACCACCGTTTGCGACAGATCCTGGCCAGATATTGGGCGAGAAGAGGAAGGACGTAGCAGCCGCTACAAGGCAACCCATTGCGAGACCAATTTTGTAGGTCGATTGTAGAGCATTGGCTTGACCATATAGAACGAGTCCAGCGGCAGTAGCCATAGTGATTGTGCTGCATGTGATAGCTGTGATGTCCAGCGAAGGCGTGGATGACAAGATCATAGATGCTCCCACCGTGATCAGAGCGGATGCCAAACCGGCCGTTAATGTGTTTGTAGCATTAGATGCCGAGGAAACAAGAGGCGATACCGCTGTCGAGGACGATTTCGTACCGCCTGTCGTGAAAGTGGTCGGTAAAGGTGATGAAATCGCAAATAATGAAAGTAAAAGAGCCGCGTAACCAAGGCTCATATTGAAGAGCGACCCAGAAAGTGTGAGCCCTAGAAAGTCTGCCAACAAACAGAGAAGTAACACAACCGAAAGTCCCATATTCGACATGACCCTGTTCCCTAATGAGGTTTTTGAATTCGTGGAGGCTGTTAATCCGGAAGCCGTACCAGCCAGTATCAGCAGTCCAACCCTCATTCCACCTAAATGCATCGCGGCATAAAAAGGCAACCCTACGCCGAGACTGCTCATGACCATCTTCCGCGCCGCCTGTCCGCTGAAAAGACCATCCGTATGGGCATGCAGATCCGCATCTGACTTCTTTCGCCTATCATATGCTCTTTCTGATGACCGTATCTTGGCCAATATGCCAACAAGCAGTAACGTTCCAGACGTAAATGCGCATGCTTGAACGAGAGCGGAGGATCTCTCGGCGGGTTGTTGGTTGAAGGGGTTGTGTATTTTTGGCTCCGGTATTGGCACTGAATATGCTGCTAGCGGAGGAAATATCGAGGTCAATTGGTTCGAAGAGGAGTATGCGACGGATGCAAAAAGGTATTGAGCTGGTATCAAAACAGCCGTCAAGGCTTCTGATATCGAGAATGCAGGACTAGAGCGGTTAGCTAACGCTGGAGGAAGAGCACGACACAACGCACCCTGGCCCGTCGTGATGCGAATGGGAATCATGATGATGTGAATGAGAACTATGTGTGTGTTCTGCTGGCCTTCCTAGATCCGATTCACCCCTCCCTCTTGCTTTCAAGGAGGGCCTCTGCGAATGCGTATGACCATGACCGTTGTGGCCCAAGCCGTTCGAGTCGAAATGGTCATCGTCTATGGGTATCACTGGAGAAGACTGGTCGAAGGGCAGACCATTGAGAGATGGGTATCGAGAGTGTTTCGTGTGTCCATTGGCAGGTAAAGCATATCCAGATGCCATATTGCTCCTGTGTTCCAGTGTCCGTCCTCTTGGTTATGGAAACTTTATCGCGTCGTTGGTGTAGTATGCCGCGTCGAAGTCGCGATCATTATGTGATGTTGCGCCGAGGGATAATATGCTACGGGTGCTTTGGGAATCGCGTACGATATGCCCTTATATAATTGCTTGAGAGAAGTCGACTTGAGGATCGCTGTGGGAGTGGAAGTCTATCAAACTTGATGAATCTGAGCTCCTGCCCTGCGGCCAAGTTTAGAGTTTCAGGGTAATATTAAGCAAAAAGCATGATGACATGCGTCGCGTGTCTAAGCGCATTTCATGGTATTTCCCCGGGTACTTCCAACCTTCGATCACTAGGTACGATATCTGGCTTCTGCACAACCACGACGAGGCGAAGTCGAGGCAATGGCAGGATCGTGGGCTGAGCTCTTCGGGTTACTCTTCATATACTTCGCAGCTGCCCTTTCCACAATCTTCACTGCCATACTATACACACTTCCATCACATTACGAGTCAAGCGAAGAAGCTCCCATCTCTGAGGATGATTTCGCCGAAACCGACAAGACAAGACCATGCCCTGGGCTCACATATCTCCACAAGTATCGAGGAGACGGCAAGACGGCGCAGCCATCAACGTCGGTCACGATTCTGGTTCTTGGAGATATCGGCCGCAGCCCGAGAATGCAATATCACGCGACGAGCATAGCATCACACGGAGGCCGAGTTGAACTTGTTGGCTACGCCGAATCTGATGTTCTGCCAGAGATCCAGGCGAGTCCGCTCATCAACATCGTCGCGCTCAAAGCTGTGCCCGAAAGGTTGAGGACGAGTAGTAAAGCACTTTTCCCAATCATCGGACCTTTGAAAGTGCTGTATCAAATCTGGAACCTGTACCACACTCTCGCTTACAAAGCCAAAGCGACCAAATTCATGCTCGTGCAGAATCCACCTTCGATTCCAACACTTCTAGTTGGCCAGCTGGTATGCTTTCTGCGCTGCACGAAATTGATCATTGACTGGCACAATCTTGGTCACACCATTCTTGCTCTCAAGCTTGGCAAGAAACACGCTCTGGTCAAGATGTCAGAGGCGTACGAGTCGTATATCGCAAAGTACGCGTTCGGCCACTTTGCTGTTTCTCAAGCAATGGCAAAGCTACTCAAGCAGAGATACGGCATAGAAGCTCAGCCATTGTATGACAGGCCGGCGAGACAGTTTCAGCCTCTCACTGCTGCTCAAAGATCTGCATTGCTAGCTAAAGTCCCAGAGACGGCCAAGCACGCCATAGACATTCAACAAGATCGCTGGAAGCTGTTGGTCAGTTCAACCTCTTGGACACCGGATGAAGACTTTTCGATTTTGCTTGATGCGTTGGTGGCTTACTCGGCGACTGTAAATATGGAACCATCGTATCCGAAGCTTTTGGTCATCATCACGGGCAAAGGTCCGCTCAAAGGGTATTATCTCGAAAAAATCGAAAAGTTGAACAAGCATAAGAAGCTCCTGCACTGCCATATCAGGACAGCGTGGTTATCAATGGAAGATTACGCCGGTCTACTCGGTAGCGCCGATTTAGGTGTCAGTCTACACATGTCATCATCTGGAGTTGATCTACCAATGAAGGTAGTAGACATGTTCGGAGCCGCTTGTCCCGTGATTGGGTGGGACAACTTTGCAGCTTGGCCAGAGCTGGTCCAAGAGGGTGTAAACGGTATGGGATTTCAGGATGCGTCAAGTCTATCGACCTTACTGGAGACGCTGTTCGCAAACGGAGGAGCGAAGCTGGAAAAGCTTCGAAGTGGAGCGCTGATAGAGAGTCGAAGAAGATGGGAAGACGAATGGCCCACTGCTGCCAAAGTTCTCGGTATCAAGTTGGAGACCTGACCTTCAAGATACGCTTGCACAGGATGAGGTTTGGAAAACGGGACACGTCTTCCTCGCTTCCACGGCAATAGATATGTTGATATATCCAAATTCATTTGCAAAACATCACCATGCAATGGTCATGACTATATATCTGATGACGACTTGGTCTCGAGATGGCCCCGCTATCGGTGGTTGCTTTGATGTGAAACGCACGCGACCAGACTGCTCAAGAGTGTGCGAGCGATACACATCTCGTAAAGAGAATGGCCAGGAAGATGGCAGCCTTCCTCGATAAGCAATTGCAGGTCAGCACTAACAGTGTCGTGACAGTGGATTCAATGCGGTCTTCGCCTAGACTATGATCTCGAAGTACTGTACGTTTGTCGCCCGGTTGACATGGCCGGGCCCTTGTCCTGATCGTAAAGGTCGCATGAACGTTGCCGACTGCGCCTCTAAGCACGTACCTTGTCCGTGCTCTATCAATTATCACATATTACATCCGTATGGCTAAAAATAATATGTTCTGTCGGTCTTGAGCTAGCACATGAATAGTTCATCGACGAGCTGATATTTTGACTGCTGAGGATGTTGAAGGTCCTTCGTCGATGGCCCAGACACACTTTCTGCTGGTTTATGGAGAAAGCTCAACAGAGTTCTACCAACTCCTGTGCAATCTGTTTGCTCCACAAAAAAGGTGTCTCGAATCTCTCCAGCTTCTGGCAAGAAACGTGAGAGGGTCAGAGCCACGCGGAGCTACCCAAAAAGAGTCTGGCGGCGGAAGCGAACACGGATGGCTGAACTATCTTTCCGCGGATGGAAGTCGTCAATCATCAAAAGGATCCCGTCGTTTCACCATGAGGTGCCATCAACATATTCCACACTCCTTCGTCCTGTGCCGCCTCGTATCTGCTTGTCATTTCACATTTCTGTTGCATCTTACATTGTTTTCTGTCTTTCGATTGTGCCTTTCAAGCGCTTCTCAGCTCTTCACACTCGCTTGATATAACTAACCTCGAATTACCTTACTCCCCGTAGCCCATAATCCTTCCCCCTTTAACCGTTGCAACCCCATCGATAACGGTTTTCGACGACCAAACATATACACAAACCTCTGGCGCCTCTGGGTGACCTATTCTGTCTTTAGCTGAACATATTTTACGACACATCACACGACATCTTTTCATACCTACATGTACGACATTTAATACCGACTGACAGTATCTATTCTGGACCATACCACATAGTCAGCAAACACATTCGCTACCGCCGCAATGCGGTGTTCTCGCGCTTCACGACATGCCCTACCTATCCTTCTGCTCAGTTCTCTGCCGGCCGGAGTACTGGGTGGTGACATTCTCTCCAGCAATGGATTCACAACCTGTGCCACCAATCCGGAAATCACAGTCAACTACATGGACATCCAGTTCGATCGGTCAACAAAAACAGTCGTCTTTAACGTCTCAGGAACGAGTTCGGAAGTACAGAACGTCACGGGGTCGATCTATGTCACAGCATATGGACAGCAAGTCTACTCAAAAACCGACTTCAGCCCCTGCGATCCATCCACCTATGTATCTCAACTCTGTCCGGTGCCCGCTGGAACTTTCTCCGCCGTCGGTAACCAGACCATTCCGCAACAGTACATCGATATGATCCCTTCAATCGCTTTCAACGTACCCGACCTTGATGGGCAAGCAAAGGTGGAACTCAAGAGCGCGGATGGAAATGAACTTGCTTGTATTGAGTCTAATGTTGGAAACGGCAAATCCATGAGCATGCCAGCCGTCACATATGTCGCCGGTGGAGTAGCAGCCGCTGCTCTGGGATTGTCAATGCTATCAGCTGTCGCAGCCGGTGGTCACCCTGGCGCGTCCACATCGAGTCCATCTTTTAGCGAAGTCATTTGGTGGTTCCAAGGCATCGCCACAAACGGTATGCTCAGTGTGCAGTATCCATCAGTCTACCAGAGTTTCACCCAGAACTTTGCCTTCAGTACTGGTATCATTCCTTGGGGTGATATGCAGAACGCAATTGATTCTTTCCGTTCACGAACTGGTGGAAATTTGACCGATGACAACTATCCATATCTTCAAAACGTCACGATCGTTACTACAGCGAGCGGTAACAGCAGTGGAGGCAGCATCTTCAAGCGTGCTGTCGATAACACTCTTCTCTGGGCAAGAGATGTGACCACCAGCGTGAATGGAACTTCTGCAACTTTTGGCGACGGAGGCAACAATGCGACCAGCGATGGCACCAACACCAACACCACCGCAAGCAGCAAGGCCGTACATTACGTGTCTGGTATCCAGGCATACGTTGAGCAGCTCACAGTCCCGCAAGCCAATACTTTCATGACCGTCCTTCTCGTCTTCGCGTGCGTCGTCGCCTTTATCACCGTCATGATCCTCCTCGCCAAGGTCATTCTCGAAGCATTTGCACTGATGACAACCCTTCCAAAGTCTCTCGAAAGCTGGCGCAAGCGTTACTGGTGGAGACTGGCCAAGGCACTCACTAATCTTATCCTCCTTCTCTACGGTACCTGGACTCTCTATTGCGTCTACCAGTTCACCAATGGCGACTCCTGGGCCGCCAAAACTCTCGCTGCCGTCACCTGGACCATGTTCACCGTGACGCTTGCATTCTTCACGTTCAAGATCTACCGTCGTGCGCACCAATTCAAGTCGATGAACGGCGACGCCGGCCAGCTCTTCGAGAACAAAGAAGTCTGGCTCAAATACAGCCTCTTCTACGACAACATGAAAAAGGGCTACTGGTGGCTCTTCGTGCCATCAATCGTCTACATGTTCGCGCGCAACGCCGTCATCGCAGGCGCCGACGGCCACGGTATGGTGCAAGCCATCGGTCAAATGGCGGTCGAAGTCATTTTCCTCGGTCTCCTGATCTGGACGAGACCATACAACCTCCGAAGCGGCAACGTCATCAACATCGTCATCCAAGTCGTGCGCGTCCTGTCCGTCATCTGTATCCTGGTCTTTGTCGAAGAGCTGGGAATCAGCCAGACGACCAAGACGATTACCGGCGTAATCCTCATAGTCGTGCAGTCTGTCCTGACAGGCGTTCTCGCCATCCTGATCGCAGTCAACGCGCTGATCAACTGCATCAAAGAGAACCCCCATCGCCGCCGCAGAAAGGACGCCGGTGAGTCCTTCCTCCTCCACCCTCCAAAACGAAAACAGTGTACTGACCCCCTCACAGAAAAAATGAACCGCGACTTCGACAACCTAACGCCCCTCGACGCGCGCAACTCGCTCCTCATCTCCTCCCCTCTGACCGAGTACAAAGGCCGCCAAACCGACCCGGGCATGACGAAAGCGCCGCTGGTGTCGACGAGCCTGCACACGACAACGACCACAACCAACAGCACGAGCACGAGCAACAACTCCCGCTACGACCCCGTGCAGCAACACGAACACAGCCCGCCGGCGACGGCGCGCAGCGGTCGACCGCGCTACGCGGACCGCGCCGAGAGCAGGGAGAATCTGGTCAGTGGCGCGGCGAGTATGGGCGGGAGTTATCGCGACGAGAGTCCGGCGCCGAGTGCGTATAGCGAGGTCAGGCAGCCGCGGTTGCCGGCTATTGATTTTGGGCACTCTTTTTGACGAGTGAGGTGTGTGTGCCTCATGGTTGAGACGGGAAGATTCATTTAATCTGATAACTTTTTTTCGTATTTAGCGAGCGTGTATAGATTGTTCTGGTTTTTGTAGCTGTATAATACATCGGCTATCTTCTGATGATTTGGTGCAGTGCTGCTGTTGAGATATGCTCTGGATCACCCTGTGTTTCGGTGCAATAAGCGTGGAATCAAGACCTGGCCCCTTTGTGTTATATCTATAGTTGTCACTCTCCGGACGTGAAAGTTGCAGCACGAGTCGGCAACGCATCACCACAGTACAGTAGCTCCCGGTCTGGCTCACCTCAAGCAGGATCTTATTGCATACATGAGCCTACCCAAACCGCAGTCGTTGCTGACGTATGACCGCTTATGTCCACTACGGACAAATCTCCCATGAACCAGCAAAGGCAATACCAATTTGGCACGACGAATCCTCTTTTGCGCGCAAGGCAAGACCGTTTGTAATCACTTGCCGATTCGAAATTGGGTAATGGGTAGTTTTGGTATGAAAATTAGTTTCTGAAAATTTTATGAGATGAAAAGAAAATAGGGGTATGTCTTTCCATCCCCTTTGCCGTCCGTTCCTCCACCAGATCCGCTGGTCGCTCCACCAATTCTATCCGAGGAAAAAATCGTTGGAAATGCCGTATAAGAAATTCCTTTCAAACGCCGCGCCCCAAGATGCTATAGCTACCGCCCCGAGCCTGAAACTTCTCTACGCAAGCACAAACGACGCGGCAACAGCGGCGGCTCCGATCAAAGCGGCGTTGATGCTCGTCCTTCCGGCGGCAGAGTATGGCTTGCCGGAGTAAGTGGTACCGCCACCGCTGCTGGTGCTGGTGGATGCGGAAGGAGTGTTGCCAGTGGCGACGCCGCCGAGGTACCAGGAACCGATGTCGGTCAGGTTGCCGTTCTGGTCGAGCATGGCGGCGTTTGGACCGACGTTTGAGACTGGCGAGCGGAAGGAGCCGAAGTAGGAGTAGTGAGAGACACCGCTGCGAAGGGACGGACGTTAGTTTATGCAACAAGGCTGGGGGATAGATATGTGAGAGACTTACGCGAGACGGTCAAAGTACTGTGCGGTGGTGTTGTAGAAGGATTGCGAGTCGGTCAGGTCCTCGTCGGCGTAGGCGTACTCGGTCACCCACATGTCAGTGACGTTGGGGTAGCTACCGTTGACCTGGCCCATGTGCGAGGCCAGACCCTCGAAGTTGCCGTACCAATGGATGGGGATGAAGTCGATCAGGCAGCCGGTGTTGTTGCCGTTGATTGCGGCGCAGGCGGCCATGAAGTTCTGCAACCAGGTGAATCCGGTCGTGGCGCCGGTCATTGCTGGTGCGCCCAGCTTGATGCCGTACTGCCACTTCAGTGGCTCCATTTGCTTCTTCCAGACGGCGGCGGCGTTGGCGGCGGAGACGCAGGATCCACCGGATGAACAGCCGTCGGGCTCGTTGAAGCCCAGCACATATGTGACGTTGTCGCCAGCTTTGATCTGCGAGGCAACTGTGTTGTAAAAGGTCATGTCGGTAGTTGGGTTCGAGGGTGCGCCCCACAGCATGGGCACGAATTGCAGCTTGGTGCCTTGGTACTTTTGCGTCGGCGATGCTCCGTAGTTGTAGTACCATGTGAGGTCGCTGTTGGGCTGGTCCCAAATGTTGTCGTCTTGGGTATAGGCAGATGGCACGTAGACGAGACCGCGCTTTGATGAGGGGTCGCCGCCGTTGGTGTTGATGATGTTGCCTGCGGCCAATGTGGATGTGCTGGTGGCGCTCTGGGCCAGAGCCAGAGGGGCGGCTGCCAGGAGCAGCGAAAGAGCTGCGGATGAGTAGGCGTACATGTTGATGATGGTGCTATTGAATATGGTTGTCCAAGAGCTATGTGATTCCTAAAAGGCTATGACGAACGCTGTGCAGTGCTGGCTGATGTCTTGCAAAAACAGGATATGGTGGTATATTAACGATCGACAGGAAGTATATGCACAAGAAATAAACAGAACGAGTGGCTGGCGATTACCAAAAGGCCGAAGATGAAGAACGAGAGAAGAAGAGGAGGAGAAAAAGTACAAGCGACAGCCGACTGGAAGAGAGATGATTGATAACAGTATCGAATTACTGCACTGTCGGGTGAGAGCTGCAGATGGCGTGGCAGAGCTGAACCCTGGGAAATCTAGGAAATATTCCCATGTTGACGGCCCGCTTGACCCGTTTCAGTGGAGGCGACGGCAGCTATCTGCGCACTAGTGTCTAAACGGGGCATGGCACCTTCCTGCCGAGCGTGAACCCTGCATCTCCATAAATAAATATTTCCACTCCTCGGGAAGGCACAGCTGTAAGCCCAACTCTATAGGGCCAGGCTGGAATAGGCAGTGACGATCACGGGTACCTGGCTGCAGGCGGCAGCACAAATCTCATCTCTGTCTTCTCAACCTGTTCCCATCCCTGTTCTTCTGTCAGCATATCTCGTACAAGATCTGTCAGTTCGACATCCTTGCCCATGTATCCACATACGATGCACCAATATCTTCTCGCCGTTGAGTTTCCCGAGAGACGCCCATATAATTCAGCAGGCCGCTTGACAGTTGGAATAAACTACCGACATGAATAGCAACGTCTGGTATCTACAGTACGTTACTATACAAACTTTGCTCAACCGTTACGGAACTTTCGGCCAAGACAAATTGAGCTTCCACTCTCTCTCTCGAGACCCGCCGCGATCCATGGACGACCACGGTTGAACAAGGGTTCGGCGTCGGTACATCCGTTGACAGCACGGAGGGAACGGCGCCTTGACGTTTATCATACGAATATTAATGCCAATGTCTTGAGAGATGACGAATACGTGCATGCTGGACAACGACTCAGCCTCGTAAGATCCATGCCGAGATGCCACAAGACTCTTTTCTATCATCTCGGAACATCGTACTTTCTGCTGCCCTCGGTGCTGAAAAGCACCACCACGCCGTCGTCGTCCAATAACCCAGCACTGCGCAACCTCCTCACCGCAGCAAGCGGCGCCGCGCCACAAGGTCCCACGTCCAGGCCCAATTGCTTGAACTCCTCGACGCAGCGATGAACCTCGTCTTCGCCCACCGCGACAGCAATGTCAACACCGTCTCTCAGATACGGCCACGCGATCCGTGATACCGTCCCGCAGTTCATACCGTTCATAATACTCATCCCGGTGCTCACCGTGACCACGTTCCCATTTACCAAACTCTCAAGCAATCCCGCCGCCGCCTCGGGCTCAACAACCACCACCCTCGTGCCACTTCGGAGATAATGCTCCACCACGGCCTGCGCCCAGCTGCCGACGCCAACACTGACCACCACCGTGCCCACCGCTCCGACAGCGCCCACCTGCTCGTCGACTTCCGCCAGCATAGTCTCGTACCCCTGCACCACCCAGCGCGGGAAAGTCTCGTACCCCTCCCAACTCGTATCCATAGTCAGCACCCAGTGCTCGCGCGTGCCTAGCCTCCGCGCCTCCAGGACGCAGGAATCGTAATCCGCATCCAAGACCCTGACGTCGACGCCGTCGCCCTCGCTGGCGATGAGATGCACCGTCGACGGGTCGGTTGTGCGTGGCACCAGGACCACGCAGGGGATGCCCATCTCCGCCGCCGTGCGCGCTACCGCTCTGCCCCAGTTCCCCGCCGAGGCCGTCACGAGCGTCAGCGCTGAACACTGCCTTGCCTCTCCGTCTCTGATGATATAGGGGCCCCTGAGATCGTGAAGCGTCGTCGTATCGCATGGCAGATGCAGCGTCGTGCACAGCGCGCGATGGACCGCGTGGCTCGCGCCCAGGATCTTGAAACTCGCCTGTCCGAAGCGCGAGGATTCGTCTTTGAGCAAGACTGCGTGCTGGCCTAGCTCCGCTGATAGAGATGGTAGGCTGTGCAGTGGTGTGCTGGAGTACGACGGCAGTTGTTTGTGTAGAGTCAGTGCTGCGTTTGATGGTGGGCTGACGGAATTTGAGAGAGGAGCGTGAGAAGGGTCCTGGCTTTGGTGATTGATGCGATGCGGATTCTTGTAGATATTTGGCCGCGAGTGTGTGGAGCCGTCTGAGGCGTGAGTGACTGTAAATGTGGTGTTGGACATGCTGCACCAGCACTTATGAGATATGTCGCTGTCTGTGGCGCGGTACGGAGTAAAGAGAAGGGGAGGTCATGGAGTGGGACAAAGGACCATCCATGCCTTGGCGAATACATCCTTGCTCGTGGTGGATAAACACAAATGTGCCTGTCAGAGATGTCAGAGAAATGCAGTCCGTACGAACAAGTCACCGGTTCGAGATCTCAATATCGTCTATGGACAAAACTCTGTGACTCTGTATTCACATAACGCTATGCTACAACAGATGCAATTCGCTCACACCCTCGAGCTATATCCAGCAATCGCACTTCCCGCACCCGACCCACCAGAGAGTAGCCTTTTCTCATAATACTTCCGTCCCTCGTCAACCCAGAACACTGTACTGGCCAGCACGATCAAGAACGAAACATCTCCCAGACTCAATGCCTCCGTCTGGAAGATGCTCTGCGCTGGTGGGAAATAGATCACCAGCAGTTGGCCCATCAGACTGCCTGCCACCGCGATGTTGAACATCTTGTTCGCTTTGGGACCCCACAGCTTGATCTCTCCCAGCAGCACCGACTTGGTCGCGCTTCGACATGTCAGCGCGTTGAACATGTCGTAGAGGACGAATGCCGTGAATGTCAATGTCGTATCTCTACTGCTGACTTCGTGCGCTGCTAGATCTGCCGCCGAGAGGTTGGAGATGTACGTGTACAAAGTGCCTACTAAGATGACAAACCCAGATTGTAGCACCCGGCGGATGAGACGCGGAGTCAGCACTCGTGCTGTTCTGGGTCTTGGAGGCAGGCTCAGCAGGGATTTGTCTACTGGCTCAACACCAAGAGACTGCGCGGGGGGACCGTCCATGAGAATATCTGACTCTGGTTAGCACAAGCGTCCATTTTTCTGTGATACCAGGATGCCTGGGCGAACTCACTGATCCAAAGAATCTGCATGGCGTTGAGCGGATTCTTGTAACCAAACGCACTGCTACACATGACAAGTCCAAGAGCCGCAGCCGAAGTACTGAGTTGAAAGGTGAGGAAATTCTGGATATTGTAAAAGATGCCTTTGCCCTCTTCGATAGCGTTCAAGATGGTGCTGAAATCGTCGTCGGTGAGGATCATATCGGCTGCTTCTTTAGCCACGTCAGTACCGAGTTTACCCATCGCGATACCAATGTCGGCCTTTTTGAGGGCTGGAGCATCGTTGACACCGTCACCAGTCATGGCGACCACATCGCCACGAGACTGAAGCGCGCGGATGATCTTCATCTTGTGATCTGGACTGGTTCGGGCAAAGACCTGGGTTCGTGAAATCGCTTGAGCCAGCTCCTCTTCACTCATCCGGTCAATCTCATCTCCTCGTAATACAGGTGATCCGATTGCGGAATTCATGTTTATCGGCATTCCGAGTTTCTTTGCAATGGCAACACCCGTCGTCTCTGCATCACCGGTAATCATGATGACCTTGACACCTCCAGCCATGAGTCGACGAATCGATCGATCGACACCTTTGCGTGGTGGATCGTTCATACCCACCAGACCAGCAAAGCAAAGACCCTGGTACAAATGCTCGTTATCCTGAGTTCCTGGAATCTGAATATTGAGCTGAGCAGGTGTGTTGCGACCACCGCTGGATAACCTGTTGGCGTTGTTCTTCTTGGCTGATATCGAGCCGCTTGCCAATCCAAGCACTCGTAGACCCTCGGCGGCCATGGTTTCGGCAGCTTTGACAGCCTCCTGACGTCTCTGGTCATCCATTACTACCTCTGATCCTTGCTCGGTGAGATAGGTATCGCAACGTTTCAGCACTCTTTCTATAGCTCCCTTGATATAAGCCGTGTCTTTGCCGTCGTTTTCCACCACACATCCCATCCATTTTCGTTCCGAGCTGAATGGTGTTTCGTAACGGCGCTCTCCAATGTGACTTCGAACATCATCTTCACCGAACGCATCGACCAAGTCCAGCAGCGCAACGTCGGTAGGCTGACCAGTCCAGCGACTCTTTGCATTCGAGACGTCGTCGCCCATGGTTGATGATAGAATAGCGGCAGATGCAGCTGTCGCGTGCGATGAGGAGCCAGAAGCCAAGCGACCATTGTTGACAACATTTCCGATCCGGAGGATGGTTCTTGTCGCTTGATCTGACGGCGCTTTGGAATGGACCTTGACGGTATCTACGGGACTGTCGTCTCCAAAGTGCCACATCTTGGTCACCGTCATATGATTGGTCGTGAGTGTGCCAGTCTTGTCACTGCAAATCACATTGACCGAGCCGAGCGTCTCAACACTGGGTAGGCGGCGGACGATCGCATTTCTTTTCGACATGCGGAGCACGCCGAGAGCCAAAGTGACAGTGACGATAATCGGCAAGCCTTCTGGAATCGCAGCGACGGCAAGAGAGACACCGATCTGGAAAAGCTCGAGAAAAGGCCACCCTCTCAGGACTCCAATCAGCATGATGAAGCCGATAATACCAAACGACATGTAACTGAGATCCTTTCCAAGACGATCCATCGACTGTTGTAGTGGTGTTCGGGGACTTTCAATCTCCTGAAGGGAAGCAGAAATCGCTCCAAATTCGGTGTTGGCGCCGGTGCCGATGACGATTCCTTGCCCGTAGCCCGAGCGGACCAAAGTACCCATGAATGCAATGTTTGTCTGCTCGTTCAGGCGCAAGTCGGCGCCGACAGTTCCGGAAGCATCTGAAGCATATGGATTACCCATGGGCGACCGTGGAGCGTTGTGGCGAGCCATAAGAGCTCCCGTTTGCTTGTGAACAGGCTCATTCTCTCCAGTCAAGTTGGACTCGTCGATGGAAAGATCTGCAGCTTGTGTAATCCTGATGTCGGCGGGTATACGATCTCCCGTAGTGAACAGAACCAGGTCTCCTACCACAAGTTGTGTCGCAGATGTATGAATAGCTGCTCTTTGCGCTGCGGATTGATCGTAGCGTCCCTTTTTGGCCTCCTCTGGGTCCGAAACAATGGTTCCATTCGCTAAGCTCTCGCTGCGACCCTGTGGACTCCTTATGACATGCGCGTGGTGAGGCACTAATTTGTTTAAAGCTTCCAAGGACTTTTCCGATCTATACTCTTGCACAAATCCAACGGTGACTACAATGGTCACTGCCAATGTGATACTGATGGCGTCTTCGTAGTTGCCCATGATGGCGGATATCGCGGCCGAGGAAAGTAGAAGGAGGATGAGGGTCTCCTTGAACTGCTTGAGAAATCGTAACCATAATGGCTCTGGCTCTTCGTGTGGCAGCTCGTTTGGTCCGTCGCGTTCGTGACGTGCCTGAGCATCGCTGGGATGTAAGCCGTGTGTGAGAGACGTGGAAAGTCGTGAGGCAGTGTCGTCAGCACTTGTACTGGAAAAGGTCGATGTTATTGATTGCTGCGATCTGGTCAGAACATGGCCTGGGCGAAAATAGCTATCCTCGAATGAGATTTACAAGAGTTTTTGTATACCGCGGCTGCTGCGCGCCATGCTGTGGAGGTGAGAGAAGTTTCGATGATTCATGTGTAGAGTCGTGATTTCGCGGCGCATTATACAATGGCAGACCCGGGGGTGAAGATCTAGACATCTAAGGAGCCTAGTTGGCCATCTAAGGCCTGGCGATGGGTGGTTGCCTCGTGTCGGAAGAAAGGTGTATTAGAGGAGGTCTTGTAGTGGCTGTAGAATATCGAGTACGAAATGGCGCAATAAGTTGAGTCCTCCAGGAGATTATCCGCGCTTCAGGAGCGTCGAACTTGGTATGGACACCGTTACTTTTGGGATACTCGGGGAACCATTGGTGTTGATGCGGTCGTGGGCTGCGAAGGGGAGTATTCGAAATATTCAGTTCTCACAAGAAGCAAACAAGCGCTCAATGGAGTCAAAAGAGCGACAATGGGTTGAATTACCAGAAGTCAATGGCTGTACAACAATTATCTCAATAACTTCTTGTGTACAGCGTCAGAGTCAATGGCTCTCGCGGATGCGGACAACCTTTGGCGTGGCTCAGATGTCTTGGCAGATGTAAGAGGGTGCACGTGCCTACCTAAGGTAATGTAGTACCGACTACATGTAGACGGCAGCTACAGTTGCGGGAGTGGCTGGTCAGTCGCTTGGTCGTCGCTACTCTGTAATCCATCTCCGTCCCCATCTCCATCTCCATCTGCCGCTTCATATGCTTCGTCGTCTACCCTGACAACCTCGCATCGTGACTCGTCGCGTTTGACGATCTACTCTGCCACCATCAATACTTGGAAATATATTGGTCCTCCGAAGTCCGAAATACGCGTGGAAGGGGAAGGAGCATTGCTGCCGACGATCGCGCACACGCGCAGCTGAACCGACGCGTCTGCCTGTAAACAGCACAGCGTACCACCTCGTCTTTGCGACACGCGCGATTCTTGTCGCTCACCGATCTTATACGCATCTACCTGGTCGCATTAATCTTACAAACCTCCTCCCAATCATCATGTTCTATTCCGAGACCCTCCTCCAAAAGACTGGCCCTCTGGCCAAGGTCTGGCTCGCAGCAAACGTCGAGCGCAAGTTGACAAAAGGCGACTGCCTCAAGACCAACATTGAAAAAGATGTCCACAATATTGTCAACACCGATCAGGCCCCCTTGGCTCTTCGCCTAACTAGTCAACTGCTTCTTGGTGTTGTTCGTATCTACAGTCGAAAGGCGCGCTATCTTCTGGATGACTGCAACGAAGCTCTCATGAAGATCAAGTTGGTACGTCGCGTGCAGCATCAATTACTTTGCGCATCTTATACTGACTACACTAGGCCTTCCGCCCCGGCAATGTCGACCTTCCATCTGCTGATTCACACAAGGCAAACCCTGCTGCCCTTGCCCTTCCCGATACCATCACCGAACTTGACCTCTTTGCACCAATGCCTGATCCTGACGAGTTCCTTTTCGGCCCATCCAGAGGCTTTGGTGGAGATACAACCATCGACTGGGGCACCAGCCAAGTTCTGCCATCCTCCATCGACGACCGCCGCAGCTCTCAACGCGAAGAAAGTCAACCACTTCAAGCAGATGATCTCAGACTCGATCTTGGTGATGACCTTACCACACCAGCTCCCGCAGACCGTAGTATCGAAATCGGACGTCGTGCCGAATCAGCTCGTCCCGACGAGCCAACATTCTTCGACGACGATCTTGGACTCGACCTTGGACTGGACGAACCTACCCGCGATACTATTCTTCCCACCGCAGAAGAGCCAGCTTTCCTCCCCGAAGACGACGACATGCCAATGGGCGGAATCGACATCGAAGAGAGCAATGCGAATGCCCTTGCTCGTGCTGTAACACCCAGACGCGACCGTGACTCGCTATCACCAATGACTGAGCTTGGTGCTGACGAGCAAGCGGAATTGGAGCGTACCTTTCAGCTCGAAAATGGTGAAGACATCGATGAGACCGAGATTCAGGCCCAACAACGCGTCAAGCGTCGCAAGGTCCTCCCAGCCGATCTCACTACCGAACTTGCCGGATCGCAAATGCGCGCACAGGAGAATGATCGCAGCAAAATCCTCAAGGCTCCAATGTACCTTCCTCGCGATCCAATGCTCTTGGCACTTATGAACATGCAGCGCACTGGTGGCTTTATTTCCAACATTCTCGGAGACGGTCGCTCTGCGGGTTGGGCTCCTGAGCTCCGTGGAATTCTTAGTATGGCAGTTGTCCGTCGTGCGGGTGACCTGAAGCGTAAGCGCGAGTCTGGAGTCCCTGGTCTGGAAATCCCAGAAGAGGAGGAGGAGGAGGAGGAGCAGCAGGTGGCAGAGATTCAGGCACCAGAGTCACTGTCGGGCGACGTTTCTGGTCCAGTCTTTCCAGGCTCCGACGATGTCCCTGGCGCCGAGGACGTTCCAGGCCTAGAGGAGGACCTTCCTGAAGATCTCCCAATGGCCGGGTCTCCTGGTCCGGCTTTCGACGAGACCACAATGCCAGCGGTCCACCCAGCAGACTCTGGTCCAGTGTCTCTCGGCACAAAGCACACCGTGCACATGCTCCGTGAACGATTCGGCGCTGAGAACGGAGAGGCTCCATCACCATCCACACGCGCTCAACAATCAGTGCTCTTCACCGAACTCTGCCCTGAGACTAGGACTAGCAGGGAAGATGCCACCAAACTCTTCTTCGAGACCCTGGTGCTGGGAACCAAGGACGCTATCAAAGTTGAACAAAACCTTGACGACGGTCTTGGCGGACCAATCCGCATCAGAGGCAAGAGAGGTCTCTGGGGTGACTGGGCTGAGATGGGCGTCGGCAATACACAAAGCCAAGCTCAAGAGGTACCGGTGGTCGAGGCCGAGGCTTAGACGCCGTGTATCATAACGAGATCTGATTTTGGTTTAGAGTTGTGGCGTGGGGCCATCAAAAGGGAGCGATATGCCGCTTTGGTAGGGCACCGTAGGGACGGGTTTGGTGTTACGACAAGCAGCACGGACACGGTACGGCTAGTAAGCATGCATGATTTTTGCAGTAGATATACCATTGGAACGGCCGTTTATATTCAGTAGTGCTAGTATTCATTAATCATTGATAGCATTGCCATTGAGGCATCCATCATCAGCCTCGCATCTCATCTCAACTCGAAAGCGCCTTCGCTTGCCTTGACCGCTTCAACAGCCGCCCTACAGCGTGTAGACAAATTCCGGGTTCTCCCTGTCAGTCAAATCAAGCCACTCCTGGTTCTCCAGCTTTACGTACCCATCCGTCGCCCTCAACGCCGCCTTCTTCTTGTTCTGCCTTCGACAGTACCACGCGATAAAGTACATATCAATGATACACAGTCCCCAGCAGACAATAATCGTCACTTCGGCAGGCACATACCTCGGCGCGTCTTTGGGCCTGAAAGTCTGCGGTCCAATGATGTTGCCCACGCAATAGCCAATGAGGTAAAACGCCGCGACTGTTGTCTTTTTCGTGTACCCAGCAACATTACTACTGATCAGCGATAGCAGACACACAAAACTGGTCGGCGATGCTTGCGTGAGGTAGTATCCCACGAGGCGGCCGACGGAGTTGTGCAGTGGCAAACAGACAATCAGGAGCATGCCGAGTATGGAGATCCAAAGCCCGGACGAAGCGATGAGGATACGGTTCTTGTAGCGGTCGCCGAGGTAGCCGGAGACGATTAGAGTCACGACTTCGACTGCGCCGCCCGGCGTGCCATAGAGCAGTGATTGCTGCGAGGTGTAGCCGAAGGACTTGATCAGTTGCGAGAAGAAGTTGGATATACCGCCTGGGAGGTGTCAGTACACTGTCATTGTCATAGAGGGAGGAGGCTAGATGGTTGGCGACGGATGATGCTTACCGTTGGGGATATCAGCGACCAGGGCAAAGAACACGAACGCCCACGTCAGCGGATCCATGAGCGCCTCCCGCAGCTGATACCACTTGAAGTGCTTATTGCCGATTCCCTGCTGATTGACCCGGACGCGCTCGATCGCCAGCAGGCGGTCCTCGTCACTCAACCACCGCGCGTTGAGCTGGTTATCCGGCACGGTGAAGTAGAAGACGATGCCAATAACCACGGTCAACAGCCCCGTGAACAAGAAGACAATCTTCCACGGCTCGATGCTGCTGCCGTGTAGCTCCGTCCCCCTCGCGATACCGTACGCCACCAACCCACCGAAGATCTGCGCGAACCCGTTGAAGCTGAACCAGATCCCCGTGCGCGTTCCCTGCTCGGCCTTGGTGTACCACTGGGAAGTCAGCAGCGCGAAGCCGGGCGTGACGGCGGCCTCGAAGACGCCCAGGAAGAAGCGCACCGCGATGGCGCCGGCGTAGTTGTTGACGCCCGCGAAGCAGGCCAGCGTTGTGCCCCACAGCATGATGTTGATCGCGCTGTACTTGCCCAGCGGCAGCCGCTGCAGCAGCCGGCTGGTCGGGTACTCCCAGGCGACGTAGCCGAAGTAGAACATGCTGGCCAGCCACGAGTAGTCATCGCCGACCAGCCCGATGTCGGCTTGAAGCCCCATGATGGAGGCATAGGAGATTGTCGTTTTGTCCAGGTAGTTCAGGCCGTAGACTACGCAGAGGATCTGTGGCGGGTCAGTGTTGAGCCCTTCCATTATCGGGCTCGACTGTCTGGAGGCGTGCTTACCGGCATCAGGTTCCAGTCGATGCGGCGGAGGAGGCGCTTGTTGGTCGCTTCGTCGAGTTCCAGGACTTGGCCTTCGTGCGACATGAACGCTTTCATCGCGTCGTCGGCGTCGTGGGAATGTGCGAGCACCTTTTCGTCGATGTGCCCGCCATCGGATATGATCTCTGGTAGTGTTTTCTCGGCATCGTGGATGGTGGTTGTTGCAGACATGGTGAGCAACAGTGTTCTAGACAGAGATGTAGAACAGAAAGAGAAGTACGGAAACTTCTTGAGAGAAGTAGACGGAGGAGGTACTTACATGATCGACATGCGTTTGAACCTACTTATGGGCGTACTGATACCTGCATGGCATGGGCACGCATTAGCATGCAAGAGCATGCACGTTGGTATCAATCACTGTACACGCAAGTGCCTATCTACAGCGTTCGACTCCCGGTTGATATCGACATCTCTGCAGTCCAATGCATGATTGTCTGTCAAGCACGAGAGGTCGAACCGATGCATGAGATACACAGATAGATAAGTCCCATGAAGCAATGATAAGCGGAGGTATTCCGAGGATAAGGATTGATATACAGGATCATTGCCGCATTGGGCAGGTAGTAGCCAATGCGGAGAAATCAGCGACTTGGCTGCATATTCACGTACAGACAGCGATGTAACATAGATACTGTGCCTTAGGGTGATGAGATAAGGCAGGATTCGGAGATCTGAAACGAAACTCACAACCGTGCCATCACGGACGCTATTTATTGGGCTGACTTTAAATTGTCACATGCCAAGGCATCTATCTATACCATATGTCCTCTCTTGCCAAACACTCTAATCCTCTTGACACCACCATCGGGAATGATGACCAGCTTAACGTACGCATACACCTTATCCCTGACCTGCTGCAGAGCATCACCAGTATACTCATGCTCCTTATCCGGACCAGTCTCCGTCGGCGCAAGAACCTGCACCCAAGCATCGTGATCATCATGCTCAGGAACCGTGCCATGATTCGCTTCCGCGGCAAAGATTTGGACCTTCTTGGGAAAATTGCCTCTGAAATGCGCCGTGTCCACCACCAACTTCTCGATCACGCCCGGCAGACCGAGCTTGATGATGACCCAGTCGATGTGCACGCCCCGTGATCTCTTCGTCTCCCAGCCATCGCCCATGTCCACACCGCGGCCTGGCAGTAACAAGTTGTCCTTGGTGCCGAAATGCTGGTCTGAGCACTTGAGCGCAACTCCGCCATTGACCGTCGCCGCGAGATCGAATACCTCGTCGACAGATTGGGGCAAGACTGGGACTACCGATCCGAATAGCCTGAACCTCGCAATTCCACCATCCGGGAACATCTGTAACCTGACATGTGTGTACTGCTTCGGTGTCTCCTTCGCCAGCAACCAAGCGTGTCTCTGACTAGGCCCGCACTCGTGTTTCGGCAGGATAGTCTCCCACTCCGCAAAGTCCTTGCTCTTGATCTCCTCCTCGCGCTCGTCTGTCGCGAAGCAGCCCTGGACTGCTACTTCCGGTGCCTGGTTGCCGTTGAAGAAGGCTGTGTCGATCTCTACACCCTTGACTCGGCCTGAAGCGACACCTAATCTGAAGATGACCCAGTCGAATGCTTCCGGGTTGTGTCTTCTTGTCTCCCAGCCATCGAACCATGCTCCTGCATATGTGAATACACCTGGCTTGCGGATTGGTGGGGTGGGTGTTGTGAGGTTGTCTGCGGCAGCGAACCACTCGTCGGAGAAGCCAAGGATGCGAGAGCCCAATGGCTTGCTAATCAAGTCTGGAGTTGTCAGAGAGTTTCCTAAAGCTTTTGTCATTTCACCTACCAACGTCTGATCCGAATACGGTCTGAATGTCCTCTGGAGCAATTGGCTTGATGGCATCCTGTACGTCCTGTGCATGCCGCGCAGCCACGACGCTCTCGACGCCGAATGGGTGAACTTCCATGACTTTTTGGTACGCAGAAAACAAATTGGTATTAAATGCAAGAAAAGTGTATAAAGAGAGAACGATTGTTTGAATTGGATGTTGGAGGGGGTATCTGTTTAGCCGTCCGTGATGGACAAAGCTCCACCTGCCGTTTCGGCCAGCGCCGACGTCGCTGGACCCCGCGGCTAGCCCGATCCGGCATGTACAGGCGAACGTGAAGTCCAAGTGCCCGCGCCATTCCTGACGATCAAAATCACCGCTGCGATACATGTCAACCACTCTGTTCAGAGACCGACAATACTGAACACGAGGTTATTCTACTGATCCTCCTCTTGCCCGTCTTCTTGGTCATCGTTCGTAAGTTCAGCACCCTTGTAGAGCTCATCTTTACCCGTGCCTTGTCCGGTCGGATCCAGCTTGTTAAAAAAGTCAGGGGGTATTGTTGGAATGTAGCGTCTTGCTCTTTCTCTATTCATACCTCCAAAGCCTGCCCCGTAGGTAACGAGCATGTCGGTGGAGGTCGGCAGAGAGAACGGGAGCAGCGCCGCAGGGTTCATGAGCGTGATCTCAGGTCCACCCTCTTCCGCGGCATGAACTGGACCTGGTTGTGTTTGTGTCGAGGACCCATTCGTCGGTCCTGTTGAGTTTGTTGGTGGTATCGGAACTACTGACGAGAGACCAGCTCGTGAATCTTTTGCGAGCGTCCTCTTCTTCTCTTGAATATACTTCAGCGTCTGTTTTGGCAGGGTTGTTTCGCCGACTTCGGCCCGGTAGTGTCTGACAGCGTGGAGGAGTTGCTTCGAGGTCAAGGCTGGTAACTGTTGCAGAGTCGTATCTATCGCCTCATGCTCCGGTCCCAGAGATGAAAAGCATTGCAGCCATTGCAGGAGCTGTACCACAGGCTCGAGATGACGGCGAGCCGCGCTTTCCGTGTTTTCACCTGTCGAGATCATGGAGCCTCCTTCGTAATGATCTGGCTGTCTGTTGTTGTTTCTGGCCCAGTCTTCCAGCGTCGAAATGTTCATGCGTATCTGCATAGCTTTGGTCCTGGCGAGATATCGCTTGTTGGACATTATCCTATTGAAAATCTCTGCACCGAGCCAGAAGAACAGCTGCGCGAGTGCTTGAGAAGCAATCACCGAGTGAACATCATAAAGATCCAGAACGAACAGCGTCGAGGACAGTAGCGATGTGATGTTGCGCGGGGAAATTTGGGCCCTTCGCTTTGGTGACTGCGGTCTGACTTGCTTCTCGATTGGTTCTGGAGCTTCAACCTTGATTTTTTTCTTCAGGAATTTCCACTCATTTTGAAATGTAATGTCCTCGAAGCCGGGAATTGTCTCATGGTCGAGCATAGCCGTGTCCAGTACCTTGTCCATCCGACGCTCAGCATCTCTGATGATAAGAATATAGATCTCATGAACCTGCCCGGCCATCTGCGCCTGAAACTGACTCGTGACTTCGGTCATGCCAGAATCCTTCTTCAAATAATACAGGAGAAGGGTTGCGTTTGATATCCAGAAAGCGAGCATTGTCATGTCCCATTGGTGCTTGTCTACCACGGCGTAGATCTTTTCCTGGGCGGTCTCGAGCCAATCAGCCAGCAAATCCTTGTTCGCATGATAGTGGGCATATCGAGCACCTAGGAAGATGATATTTGCAGGTACCGGCTTTTGCGAGGCCGATCTTTGAGGTGTCATGTCGGTGATGATGATGCTCAAGATGCGGTTGATGTCATTTTCCTGAAAAACAAACATCTGGTCGTGAAGACACCGGTCCCAAATAAACTCTTGCCCTTCATCGACCTCAGCTGGTGATTCCGGCTGTTCGTCAATACCCAAATTTCCAAGGTCAACCTCGAGATTCCTCGCACTTTCCATCATCATCCTTCGACGTTGTTCATTCTCGGCCAATTCCTCTTCGAATCGATCCTGGGAGAATCCGCTGTTGTAAAAATCGTCCGCGACACCGGCGGTCCCAATCTGGTAACCAGCATCATGTAGGAATTCCGACATTTCACTATCCGGCGGCACAAAATCTAGTGCGGTCCTCCCGGTCGAGGATGTGATCTCCATGGAGGCGCCATGATCCAGCAGAGTTTTGGCAATGTCCTTGTGTCTATTGGTCATTGCCCACATCAGAGCAGTCCACTGGTTTTTGTCCTGCTTATCGACAATCGCGCCCGCGTCCAGAAGAGCCATGACTGCCTCCCTGTGACCGAAGCAGCTTGCATAGACAAGTGGTGGTGTACCTTCTGCGTCGACTTTATTGACATTCACAAACGACGATTTGTTACCTCGAGTCAATCTCTTGACGCGTTCTCCGTCCCCGTTACTTGCTGCCATGAACAAAAAGTCCTGTAACATCTGCTTCTTCTCGTCTTGAGACAGGTCATTGTCGGCGAATATAGAATCCTCTGCTGCCTCGGCTGTGTCATTATCGTCCTCAACTCGAGCCTGTGTAGCCAGCATTTGCGCCAAGCGAGCGTCATTCTCCGCCAGCTCCCTTGAAGTTCTCTTATCATCATAGTCGGGTTCGTTCAGCGAGAGGTTGAAGTTTGAAGGTCGGGCGAGCGTCGGTGCAGTGAGGAACTGCGATGAGCCTTAGAAATGTCAGCCAAGAAGCCCGAGTCTGTTCAAGCGCGCTTTTGCCATACCTTGCCAGGCATCATACATCTCCGTCTCGTCTCCGAAGCCATAACTTGGGTAGGTCTTCCGGTCATCTAGCGAGCGCGGAAGATCCGGTGGTAGATCATTCGGCCGCTTGTAGCCATCCTCTTCTTCACCGCCATTCTCTAGCTCCTCGTCGTGATTCTCGTGATGTTCGTGATCCATTGGTTTGGTCTGTTCTAGTCGTGTAATGGCCGTTTCTCATGTCTCCAAGCTACCAGCTCCGGGCACTAGCATTTGCAGATGGAGGAATCCTGCGGCAGATCGTGGACATATATATTTGTGTCCCTTGCAAGGTCGTCCTGTAATGATATCACTGCCTATTGCTCCAAGGACAGTTGAAATTGCGCGGAAGCCGTTGGCGAGTGTTCGGTCGGCGTAGAAAGAGCGTCGAGCGCGTGTGCTCCGAGGTTGTATAGATGCAGTACGAATTACACGAAATGATGGTAGAGTTTCTCACGCGAACAAGACCAGACCAAGGTCCATTCAAGGTTGTTTGGGATGGGATTGTCGTTTGGGAAAGGCCACAAGAAACATCATGCATCGTCACTGCTTCATGCAGTACATGTATCCACTCATCGCGGGGCCAATCGCGGGGCCATTACTAAGTCGTACAGTTACGATAGGCATCTACACCGATATCATAATGCTGTCACCTCATACCTGTAATCTGATAAGTACAGTAGGTAATCTCGCGACTGTTTCGTTGAAGAGATTCGAGTTTAGATACCAAGATTGAAGTTGCTACGAGTTCTCTCACGACCACGAATAGATACCCTTCTGAGCAACGACTAGCAGTCTTCAAGTGAACGGAGGCTACAGAGCAAGAAACACACAACATGGCTTCCGAAGTCAAGTCAGAACGTGGCATTCGCGTTGCCATTGACAGAGGTGGCACCTTTACCGACTGTGTAGGTAACCCAGGATCTGGCAAGATGGAGGACGATGTGGTCATCAAGCTACTTTCAGTCGATCCGCAGAACTACGATGACGCGCCTCTGGAGGGTATCCGAAGGCTGCTGTCCAAGTTCACAGGAAAGGAGATCCCGCGAGGTACGCCATTAGACACTTCGAAGATCGAGAGCATACGCATGGGCACTACAGTCGCGACCAATGCTCTTCTGGAGAGGAAGGGAGAAGATATCGCAATGGTGGTCACAAAAGGTTTCAAAGACTGCCTGGAGATTGGTAACCAAAGTCGACCCAACATCTTCGATCTGGCCATCAGGAAACCAGAGGTGTTGTATAAAAAGGTGGTCGAAATTGACGAGAGGGTGACATTAGAGGACTATGCGGAAGATCCGGAGAGGCAAAACACAGATGCTGAAACTATGGACAAAGCGGGAGACGACGCAGAGTTGGTCAAGGGTCTGAGTGGAGAGGCAGTAAGGATTCTGAAGAGACCACAGAGGGACACCATCAAGAAGCAACTGCAAGAAGTGTACGATTCGGGGTTGAAGAGTATCGCAGTTTGTCTTACGCATGGCTACACGTATCCAAAGCACGAAGCGATGATTGGCGATGTTGCAAAGGAGATTGGTTTCAAGCACGTCAGTTTGAGTCACGAGCTTATGCCCATGATCAAGCTGGTACCTCGTGCTACATCTGCCTGTGCCGACGCATACCTGACACCGGCCATCAGGGATTACATCAACGGCTTCTCAAAAGGGTTCGAAGGCGGTCTCGGAACAGAGAGTGTGAAGAAAGAGCAAGGGGCCAAAGGTGCTCGATGCGAATTCATGCAGTCAGACGGTGGATTGGTGGATGTAGACATCTTCAGTGGTCTGCGAGCCATTCTCTCTGGTCCAGCAGGAGGCGTTGTAGGATATGCGCTGACTTCCTACGACCCGGAAACCAAGACACCAGTGATTGGATTTGACATGGGAGGCACATCAACAGACGTGAGCAGATACGGATCGGGCAGGTACGACCATGTGTTTGAGACGACAACAGCTGGTGTAACGATTCAATCTCCTCAGCTTGACATCAATACTGTCGCTGCAGGAGGTGGTTCCAGATTGTTCTTCAGAAACGGCCTGTTCGTTGTCGGTCCAGAGTCTGCCAGTGCTCATCCAGGACCTGCCTGCTACCGTAAAGATGGCCCACTCACAATCACAGATGCTAACCTTTTCCTTGGTCGATTGCTGCCTGATTTCTTCCCCAAAATCTTTGGTAAGAATGAAGACGAAGGACTCGATCCGGAAGCGAGCAAGAAACTTTTCGAGGAACTCACGCAACAAATCAACAAGGAAGTCTCGGCCAACAGCAAGGAGAAGAGCATGACGCCAGATGAAGTCGCTTATGGCTTCATCAAAATTGCAAACGAGACCATGACAAGACCAATCAGATCTCTGACTGAGGCTCGCGGTCACGACACTTCCAAGCACAGATTGGCCACCTTTGGAGGAGCCGGTGGTCAACACGCTGTGGCTATCGCCGAGGCGCTAGGTATCCGACAAATCCTTGTGCATAGATACTCCTCTGTGTTGTCTGCATACGGTATGGCTTTGGCAGACGTAGTCGATGAGCGACAAGAGCCAGAGTCTAAAGTCTGGTCCGACAAGGATGATGTCAGAAAATATTTGCAAGACAAAATGGCAGAGCTGAAGAAGAGATCTGTCGCAACACTCAAGGACCAAGGTTTCGAAGATGACAAGATCCATTTTGAAGAATACCTGAACATGCGGTACCGTGGAACAGAATCTGCTCTGATGGTCGTCAAGCCCACCAAGGAAGATGCAGAGAAGAAATTTGGTGGTGACGACTGGGACTTTGGAAAAGCTTTCATTGACCAACACGACCAAGAATTCGGTTTTACTTTGCCCGACCGTGATATCATCGTAGACGATGTCAGAGCGAGAGGTATCGGCAAGACATTCGAGGGCCTCGAGAAGACTGTAGATCAGCAATTGAAGGAGATCAAGCCAAAAGATATCGGCAAGGAGGACAAGGTGTATGGACGCACCAAGGTCTACTTTGAAGGCGGGCGTCAAGATACAGCTGTCTACAAGTTGGAAGATCTCGAAGTGGGCGACCGCATTCAAGGACCTGCCATCATCGCGGACGGTACTCAGACCATTGTCATCACTCCAGATGCGACAGCGTTGATCATCCAGACCCACGTGGTGATCAACATTGGCGACTCGGGAGTAGAGACGTCAATCAACACAAAGAATGTCGACCCGATTTTGCTGAGTATCTTTGCTCACCGTTTCATGGCCATTGCAGAACAAATGGGCAGGGCACTTCAGAAGACCAGTGTCAGCACGAATGTCAAGGAGCGTCTCGACTACTCCTGTGCCCTGTTCGATGCCGATGGCGGTCTCGTCGCCAATGCTCCTCATCTGCCAGTTCATCTTGGCAGCATGTCAACTTGCGTACAGAAGCAAGCAAAGATCTGGAAAGGGAAGCTGAAGAAGGGCGATGTACTCGTGTCGAACCATCCAATGTACGGCGGCACTCATCTTCCAGATATCACAGTCATCACTCCAGCTTTTAGCGGAGACAACATCGTCTTCTACGTTGCATCTCGTGCTCATCACGCCGATATTGGTGGCATCCTACCGGGTTCCATGCCACCTCATTCGCGAGAATTGTTCCAGGAGGGTGCATCCATCAAAACAGAGAAGTTGGTATCAGAAGGCAAGTTCAACGAAGAACGCATCGTCGAGCTTTTGCTTCACGAACCGGCCCAGTACCCCGGTTGCAGTGGCACCCGCTGCCTTGCAGACAACCTCAACGACCTCAAAGCACAGATCGCAGCCAACCAAAAAGGCATCAACCTCATCTCGACACTGATTGAAGAGTATGGCGAAGAGGTGGTACAGTTCTACATGCACAACATCCAAGACAATGCCGAGCTGTCAGTCCGCAACCTGCTCAAAGATGTCTCGCAGCGCTTCTCCGGCCGCGAGCTGACAGCAATCGATTACATGGACGACGGCTCACCGATCAAGCTAAAAGTAACCATCGACGCCGAAAAGGGCGAAGCAGTCTTTGATTTCACCGGCACGGGTCCGGAGGTCTACGGCAACATCAACGCGCCCGAGGCCGTGACCTACAGCGCGATCATATACTGCCTGCGGTGTCTGATCAAAGAAGATATTCCGCTCAATCAGGGCTGCCTGACGCCGATACACGTCAAGATACCCAAGAAATCGTTCCTGTCGCCGTCATCCACGGCAGCCGTCGTGGGTGGCAACGTGCTCACGTCGCAGCGCGTGACTGACGTCGTGCTCAAAGCCTTCGAGGCCTGCGCTGCCTCGCAGGGCGATTGCAACAACCTGACGTTCGGTTTCGGCGGCAACGTCGCGGGTGAGACCGAGGTCAAGGGCTTTGGCTACTACGAGACTATTGCGGGCGGTTCGGGCGCCGGACCGGACTGGAACGGCACGAATGGTGTGCATACGCACATGACGAACACGCGCATCACGGACGCCGAGGTCTTTGAGCGCCGCTACCCCGTCATACTGCGCGAGTTCAGCCTGCGAGAGGGCAGTGCGGGCCAGGGACAGCATGTCGGTGGCGAGGGCGTGGTGCGCGATATCGAGTTTCGCATCCCGGTGCAGGTGTCTATCCTCAGCGAGAGGAGAGTGTACCACCCGTATGGCCTCGGCGGCGGTGGCGACGCGGCGTGTGGTGTCAATTACTGGGTGCGCAACGTCGAGAAGGGCGAGGGCGATGCCGAAGAGGTGGCGCGGAAGGAGAAGAGTGGTGACCAGGCGGCGGAGACGGAGGTCAGGTATGTCAACCTCGGCGGCAAGAATACCGCGGCCATGAAGCCTGGCGAGCGGATCGTGGTTTGCACGCCTGGTGGCGGTGGTTGGGGTCCCGTGGGTGAGGAGAGTAGAGCCAACAAGGGCTTGTGGCAGGACCCGAAGCATGGCTGGAAGGGAGGTAGTGTGGCTAGTCGACAGGCGGAGGCGGAGGCGAGTGCGTAGTGCGACATGTGCAATGGGTATCATGAATTTATTATACATATATGCAACACGTACATCATCAGTAGCCGAGCGTCTATCCCGTCAGCCTTCTCTTCTCGTCCATCTGCTCTCAGTAGTCAGGCCATGTATCATCGACCTCACTCCTCCAGGCCCTGAACCCGCCGCGTATATCAACCACATTCCCTGTGGCCAGACCGGTATCCATAATCAGACGCGCAGCGAGCTGCGAATCATTGCCGAGCTTACACACAACCGCCAGATCAGACGCCTCCAGCCACTCCGGCCTCGGGCCCCCATCCCCAACAGCCCGCTTCAGCACGGCGGGAAACTCAGACCACGGCACATTCAGCGACCCGGGCAGATTACAAAGCTCGAACTGGGTCCTGTCGCGCACGTCGACCAACACAGGCCGCGAGCCGCCCTGCTTCCCGTTCCAGAGCCGCGCAAACTCGGCCGCGCCGACGCGTTCGTTCTCACTCAGTACGGTGACGGGGTTCGCGACGCCGCAGAACGCGACGTAATCCAGACTCCCGCTGCGCAGCGACGCGGTCGAGATAGTCGGCTGCGCTCCACACGCCGCGCAATCAGGCCGCCGCGGCCGCAGGCGCACAGAGCGGAACTGCGGCGTGCTGCACGCCGAGAACATTGTCAACGTCGGGTTCGGCTGAGACGCAGACGCCGAAGCCGACTCTGCACGCGGTCCGGCGGTAATGATCTTGATCGCCTCGAGCGCCTGCAGCAGCCCCATGGTGCCGACGACGGGACCCAGGATGCCGCCCTCGCCGCACGAGACGACGGACTCGGCGGGCGGTGGACGCGGCCACACGCAGCGGTAGCAGGGCCCGCCTGGGTTGCCGGGCGCCGCGGGCGGGTTGTTCAGCACGATCAGCTGGCCTTCTGTGCGCAGAGCCGAGGCGGAGACGAGGGGTTTGCGGGACAGCACGCAGGCGTCGGAGATGAGGTAGCGCGAGGTCGGGTTGTCGGTGCAGTCGAGGACGAGGGTGTAGTTGTCTTTTTCTATGATGTCCAGGGCGGTCGTGGGCGAGAGGTGGTGTGGGTATGTGGTGTATTCGATGCAAGGGTTCAGGGCCTCGAGATATATCTTTGCGGACTCGACTTTGGGCATCCCGATACGAGACGTCGAGTGGGCGATCTGTCGGTGCAGGTTCGAGACTTCGACGACGTCGCCGTCGACCAGCCCGATCGTGCCCACGCCTGCGCCGGCTAGGTACGCTGCTGCTGGACACCCGAGGCCACCGGCGCCGATTATTAGGACCTTGGCTTCTTTGAGGCGGAGCTGGCCCCGGAGACCGATTTCTGGCATTATCATTTGGCGGCCGTAGCGTTGGTAGTCGGCCGCGGGGAGAGGATGACTACTGCGTGATGGTGTTGATGCTTGTTGGTGTTTGTTCAGGATGGAGCCAATTTCGTATTGCCATCCTTGAGGCATGCCCCCTTCGTAGGCGATTTCAAGGTCTCTGGCGGCGTCATATTGGACTTGAGCTTTTTGCAACTGTAGCTTGAGCTCTCGTAATTTGGCTTCTGTATCGGCGATTTTCTTATGGAGATTTGAGACCTCAGCCTCGATCTCTGCTGTGCTATACATTTTTGATGGTGGATGTGGGTTGTATGCAGTGCACACATGTCGAGTCAAATGGTTCCCTCATACAAACGACCGTCGGGTTCGTGGAGTAAAAGTGCCAGACGGCGTCGGCATTTGACCGGTCACGTGGTTCGATCCAAGCGCACTTTCAATCGCCGAATTAATGCAGAATGATACAACATACATGTATTGCCAGACCTACTAACAAGGCCTACAGTATCGGCATGCTGAGTGTGAGCTGCATGGATTCGCCAAATATGGTGGAACTGCAATGGAAGCACGATAGACGAGGCTAGCCCTGAGTCGCGCCTCGGTAAAGCATCGATGTTTCTTTCGCTATGGTCAAGTCCGGCAGTTGAACATACAGCATTGAGAGAGCAGACTTTCAGTTCGCATCACTGAGCATGAGCGCTTTTGTCGGCAGATTATCAATTGTGGAGTCAAGGAATCCAACTAATAATAAGTTGCAGAACTCTGTTCAGCTGTGATTGCGGATTCGTGAATGTTCGAGCCAGAAAGAGTGGATCTGCAGCTTCGTCGGAAAGGCCGCTCTCTGTAGGGAGGAAGATACAGCTCCTCGAACCTTGTGCGGTCTTTGATTCTATACCAGTCCATTGTCTTGCTGAGATGGTAAAGCGGAAGACATGGAAACCGTGCTGTTCAAGGAAAGTCTAGCCTACTTGGTTTGTTTATGAGGGAAACCAGAGACGGATCTCAAGACGAATGAGTCGACTAGCCAATTGACGTGAGTTGATAGTCCTGGTTCGCAGGAGCTGACCCTTGCGGCCCACGTGAACAGCGTGTATAGCGAATGAGATTTCTCCAGATCCTTCGTATATCGGGCTTTATTGACCAACGAGAGATCGACAAAGGTAAAATTACAGGAGATTAGGCTGCATGAGAAGAACCAGGATTATGATTATATGACCCGGTGACGTGCACGACAGGTGATACATTTTAAATGAGACAGGGAACTGAGAACCTACCTTATCATATCATATACTTGTACTTGCAATTCAGTGAGGTATTTTGCTTTTGAGGCAACTCAGGTCCTGAGGTCTATATCGTTCTTGATCGCAAGACAGTATAGCTTGAATTGAAGGATATACCTGTATCTTCGGTACCGACAGCCCTAAGGAATGATAAGCTCATCTCTCATTGTGAAACAAACTTACTGACTCGCAGTGGATTGGGTCCGCCGTGAGGAAACGATGAAGCATCATCTTTTGCGATGATGAGCTGACACAGTGATGGTTGCCGGAACTCACTCAGCGAAACACTCGTTACTTTCGCATGTCTTGGAGCCAACCACACCGACTTCCGCATTTCCCTTCGGACAACCCATAATCTTTGAGGATCGTCGCCCTTCTGTGGTTCATCCGGTGCGGCTATCCGAAAACAAGCTGTGGTCCTGGCGTGAGGTCACAAAAATGTGATCCTTCCGTTGTGCGGTGCGCAATCTACTGCCCCGGTCTCTTCGGTAGAGAGGGTGGCTGAGCTAGACACGGCGCCGCTTTGTCGCGCCCGGCTCTTGAGTCTTGTCTGCTTCACCTTTTCTCATTGGTTGCATATACCCAATTGCGCCTCTTCACAAGCTCTTCGCAAGGTGCGAACCTTCTTAGGGAGTCCTCGGTAGGTCCGTCCAAACAATTACAATAACCTCCAGGTTGATCAGCGCCATCCGTGCGGTATACTTTCCATCTTGCTCATTTACTGCTGATCTGCCTGATCGACCTCCGTCGTCTTCTGGTAACACTAGTCTCGCTGTCGCTCCTTCCTGTCTTCATTACCGTTGCCGGATCCTTTTTGTCGCCGCTCGGCGTGCGCTCGCTCCTTCCTTTCTGTCTGTTCCTCTTCGATCTTCGAGAAATAACTTGACTCTCTCCAGTGCATCCATATTATTAGGCGACAGGTATCTGGAGCACTGCGCCGGCAAGGTCCTTACAGTGTCCATTGAGCCTAAATCTTGTCGCTTCCGGCCAGAGCAATGTCGAGCGATCAATCTCACTGAGGAATCTCGATTGAGTATCCGCAGTCTGCGAAGAAACACAATCATTGAAGAAAGTCCGAGAGAGAGAGAGAGAAAGAGGCACTTCGAGATGTGTTAGACCGCCAACAAAAATCCAACCGACCAAGCAAATTATTTTACTTCAGTCCCAGACCTCACCATGTCGATCGATTATATCACCAGCCGTCAGTGTTACACCCAAGGCAGGGACCCTCCATCACCCGTCAGTATTCCGCACGAAGACTGGATAGCGCCAAAGAACAAGCATCGTGAGAGCATCTACGACGAGGAACGGGAAAACGGCAGGAACATATCTCCGCTAGACTCACGTCGCATCACGCCTACCCTACACGCTTCACTCGTCTCTGAGATTCTTAATCTTCGCCGCCAGCTCGAGGCCAAAGACGAGTTCATTAATCATCTGGAAGTCGCATTACAGGCGACCAAATCAGAAAATGAGCTTCTAGAAGTGCGCTTGGCTGCTTCTGCAAGGGACGTCAGGTCAGGTCAATGGGAGGCCGGCAAGGTTCAGACACATCTCGAAGAATTAGCAGATGGCCTGATCAAGGAGCGTGATAGCGTCACCATCTCGAATCAGGAACTCCGGGAGAAATTGGATCTCGTAACCAAAAAGAGCAGGGATCAAGAAAGAGACTTTGCAGCGTGGCAGCAGGATTGGGAAGCAGAACGCCAGCAATGGGACAAAGAGCGTAGTCAACTGGAAAGAAGTCTGCTGGTCACCGAAGACCGCTTGCGCGCCGTTGTGGATGAGTTTAGTTCTCATCACGTTGAGGAGCCAGAGCAGCATGTCAATTTGGAAGGAGACCTGCAAGCCAATAGCGGTTCCAACGACAGCGGCCTCGGACACGCGACTGGCGCTTCAAGCACGTATTCCAACACCACACCCAAGCACTCGCGATCTATGAGTGCCTTGAGCTCACGTAGCAATGCTTCGTCAGTCAGAATGCCAACCAGAGGCGGTCATGGCTACACACTGGCCGACGAACTGGCCCAGGAGGAAGAGGACGATCACGGCTCGGACAGTTCTGACGATCAACAAGACGAGGACTTGTTAGACAGACCACTTACTGAGCTTGCTGATGCGATCGCAAACTCTCAAACCATTCGTGGACATGACGCAGCGACCGGTTACTCTGCTTCATATGTGGAGGCAAAGTCAAATGATCAAGCGTCGGTCTCAACTAAGTATGATGACAGAAGAGACTCGAAGACTCAGGGCAAGACTGTCCATTTCGAAGAGGCTGTTCGTCAACAAGCCGAAACAATGGTAGCAGAGATCCTACAGAGAGGTGTTGAGGATTCTGTGTCCGCTGAGGTCCAGAAGTCTTCTAATGTTAAGCCGGTGTACAGGTCTTTCGAGACGCAAACTGACGAAAGGCTCTCGAGAACTACCGACCAGGAATCTGTGCCCCTCGACATCCCATTGATCGCCATTCATCCACCACTTACGGCGCCATCGACTCCCAAGGCATCAGTCCTGCCACCAGCTACTCGCAACGCCGTGTGTCAGACCGACGCAGTCATGACACCTTCCACGTTGCAGTATAGTCGGCAGACCACCAGTACCGGCGTACAGACAGAAGAGACTCTTGTCTATGAGCAAAAAGTTGCCCCTATGACAAGCGTCCTTCCCCAACAAAGCTACGATCCTGTGCAGAACGACTTGCGCGCAGAACACAGATCACTGTCAAATCAATTTACGAGCGTTTTACCTCGGAAGCCTGATCTTCTCAGATTTCAGACAGCGCCCGCAGATCTCACTAATACTGGCAAGAACTTTCGCGCTCTTTCCCTCAAGGTCATAGAGTTGCCCCGGCCGGTCTTGTTGCCATCGCCCGCACAGCTGGAACAAGATGCCGCTGCTGGATCCGTACATCGCAACCGTTCGAATGAGCTCAAGCAGTCAAGGTCAATTAGTCCGTTGTCTTTTCAGGAGTACTACGCAGATTCTGACACCGAACCGTTCGACTTCGAAAACCGAGTGTCTCCTCCTGAAGACGTCTTCGTTTCAAGACCGCTCATGAGTCGAAAGGGGTCCCTCAAGCCGGTTAGCTTCCCAATGACCGTTCCCGAAGACAGTGAAGCCTCACCTCATCGCGATTGGCGACCGATTGCACCAAGGACCTCTTCACGAGACGGAAACACGAAGATGACTTCTGGCGGAAATGGAAACCCAGCTGAACCACAACACTCCCGCACCGACAGTCGAGAGACGCAGGCATCCTCGACTTTCAGCGCTTCATCTCAGCCCCCTCCCATCCCGGTACCAACAAGATCCAGCTCTAAGATGTACTCGGACACTTTCAACGATAGCCGACCCACTACAGCTCGCGGCCAGGAGAGTCCCACAAATAGACGCACCAGTCGAAAGCCATATTCGTTGAGGCGACCTGCAAGCGGCATTAGGAAAGTCCAATCTGCGGGTGCGATGCGAGTGCAGAAGAACTCGCCTATTATGAAGCGGCGCAATACTCCGTCATTGGCTCCTATCCGAGCTTCGATTTACGAAAACGTCGGCCAGACTCAGTTCTTGCTTGCTGATAATCTTCCGACTGCTGCATCAAAAGCGTCAACTCCTACCAACAACCTAGAGCACAGCGTTGCTTCGAGCACTCTCCAAGACGAGCAAAACGCCGAGGACGAGTCGGCAGATAACACTCTTGTTGACGCGGTTGCTTCGACCATGGTTGGCGGATGGATGTGGAAGTACGTTAACTCGGCCAAGAATGGAGATGTCAGACACAAGCGGTGGGTGTGGTTGTCGCCTTATGAGCGTACCATTATGTGGAGCTCAAAGCAGCCGACTACTGGAGCCGCGCTGATGGGCAAGACTGGCAGGAAACGTGGGTACTGTAACTAAAACTTCAGGGACTTGACTGACCGATAGCAGTGCAAATCAAGTCCATTCTCGATGTCAAGGACAACAACCCTCCCCCGAAGGGGCAGACAACGAATACCGTCTTCGATCGCTCAATCATGGTCCTGACGCCGGCGAGAGCACTCAAACTCACAGCTCCTTCTCGAGAAAGTCACTACCATTGGTTGATGGCTCTTTCTTTCCTGGCAAACCCCACGGGCATGCCTCCTCAAGTCGCACGGGTCCCGGAACTAGAGATCTATGCGGCCCAAGACAGAGTGGCACAACAGCCTATAACGAACCCAGTAATCGAAAAGTCGATCAACAAGGCCCAGGTGCGCAATTTCTCTGATCCTCCAAAGACACTGTCGCTCAAAGCATCGTTGTCGAGCATGGTCACACACAAAGAGCACGACACTCAATCACTATTCAGCCGACAAGATTCCTTCGACCAGCCACAGATGCGACCACTTGAGAGCTACAATCGCCATTCCCGGAAGCGAAGCAACACCGGACCGTCTCGCTTCAACCCCTCCATCAGGAGCTCCCGCAGTATTGCTTCAATCGTCTCCCCCGCGCTCTCCTCGACCACATTTCCCCGCTCAAGGCGAGGCTCCCTCGCCGTACCGGTCACTAACGAAAGCATGCGACCCGATACCGGCATGACCAGTCCGCGACCAGGCACCGCAGCCGACCAAGAACCAGGCACAGTACGCATGACAGCGTTCGTGGATACCGTGTACAGAGAGAGTGCTCTGCACGCGCCGCTTCCACCGCCAGCGCCTTCATCCGCGTCTAGTAAATCGGTCTCGCACGTCCCTGTGATGAGGCCGAGGAGGAATAGCCAGCTCAGCACGACGACTATGGAGAAGAGGAGGAGTGGACGTGTGTTTGATGATGACGAGGGCGGGGGGCTTTTCCGTGGTTTCTAGTGTGAACAAGGAGACGGTGAGAGGAGGTGGTGATATACCCATGTCCAAGGACAAACGATACCCCATCTACTAGATGAACCACTATACAAAGCGCAAAAGAACTCAGAGTTCCGACCACCACATCAAGATTGTCTTCAAGAAGAACATTTCAAGCCTTCCCAATCTGCTATAGATCGATGAACCGCTCCCGGAGTCTTGGTCGATATTTATACACCTCCATGCGCGGAAACCACACTCTACTGTAACACACACATGCCCCGCGGAAACAATCTCGAGGTGACTCATAACGCATTCGTCGAGTTCTGGGACTCTGACGATCCCCACCAAATGCGCTAGGGTCAAGTGCAAACCACTGCGGGCCTCGTGTGACTCTTTGGGCGACTCCTCGGACGACTCTGCATAGAACCCCCTTGTGCGACTACTCCTCCGGCAACTCTTCAGGCAACTCTTCAGGCAAAACTCCTCAGGCAACTCTTCGCAGGACTCCTCACGCACCGCCTCGCTCCTCTCGTTACACTGCTCTAGGCCTAGCACTTTGTCCTGTAACAAGTCGTGACGTGAGTCCTGCGAAAGATCGTCCGAGGTGTCCTCCTAGGTGCTGCCCAAGGTATCATAATAGAGGTCCTACGAGATGTTGCACGAGCAGTTCTGCGAACTGTTCTGCGAATCACCATTTGATCTCACTCCCGTCGAGGCCTTCTCCCATAAAACGGCGGTTTCCAGCACTCTGTGGTTCTCCGAGAGGTCCGTCTCGTTAGGTATGTATCGCCAGGTATAGACACCTTGACCCTTTGCACAAAGTCAGTGCTTAGTAATCACTTGAGTGAATCGTGACGATCTTGTTATGGTGCCTTAGACTGCGGGAGAAGATTTCGTGCTTTTACGTATTTAGCGGATAGAACACAATATATCTTTTCAGTACAAGCTTGACTGAAAGCGCAGTGAATATGAAAGTCTACACAAACAGTGCAGTCTATGTACGCAGCACCTCGTTCCGTTCTGGGATATCAAAAAGTCATATCTCATCCACCCTCTCTAGACCGAACAACTCCATCTACGCCTCGAAAGGGAACCTCTCACCACCCCTCTTGACAAACCTCAACGGCACCGCGCCACCCTTCATCTGCAGCGTGATGAGCGGCCTCATGCCATTCTTGAACAAATCAGCAGCTCTCGCCCTCGACTTCTCCCACACCATTCTGCGTCCAGCCATATCCATAGCCAATAGCTCAGTTTCAAGACACCACATATTCGTACCGAGCTCGATGGTGTAGTCGCGGAACAGCACGGCGAGAACGGCGAGGACCTCGACTTGCGCGAAGCGACGACCGAGACATGCGCGGTGGCCTTCTGAGAATGGAATGTACGCTCCTTTCACGGGATGGAAGAGCGAGGCAGATGTGTCGGCGCTGTTGGGGCCGCCGAGGTCTTCGGTCTCGGCGTCTTTGAATTGCGATGTGTCGACTGCTTTTGGTACGTTTTTCTTGATTGACGGGTCCATGAGCCAGCGCTCGGGCTTGAACGTGTCGAGGTCCTCGTCGATTTCTTCGATTGTAGCGTTGGGTCCGACCATTGTAGGCCAGTAGCGCGGGTTGCGTCCAGTGGCGGCGGCGTTGAGAGTGATTTTCGTGTCGGCTGGGACGATGTAGCGACGACCGTCAAGGGTGAGAGGCTGCGGGGAGTCGATGGCAGTCGATTTGGGGATACCAATGACAGGAGGGATGAGACGGAGTTGTTCATTCATGATCGCGCCAGCCATGCTGCCGAAGAGCTTCGGACAGTCGTGGTCGTAGTTCCAATCCGAGATTGGTCTCGTGCCAAAGATCTCGTCTAGCTCGCGTTGAAGGCGGCGTTGTGACGAAGGGTGCATGGCGAGGTAGATGAGTATGTAGTGAAATGTGTTGGCGGTTGTTTCGTGACCTGCTAGGATGAAGACGAAAAGGTTGCCAAAGATCTCATCGTCAGACAAGAGCTGGCCGGACTTTCCGTCCTTTTCGGTAGAGACGGGTGAGTCTGCAGAGAAACCAGCTCCTTTGACCAATGCACCCATGAGATCAAGTCCGTCCATTGGCTTGCCTGCCCGGATATCTGCTTTGCGCGATTCAAACATCTCTTTCTGGTAATTGGACCAGTTCTCGTATGATTCCCAAGCACGCTTCATAATTTTGAATGGTAAACGAGCTGGAATAGTTTAGCGTTGCGCTTGAAATGCTTGAGGTAAGACTTACACAGAAGCCAGTGTGGCACCAGGAGAATCAGCAAGAGGTCGTCAATCAGTGTCTGGAGAGAGGCCTTGTATGTCATGGTATGACCCTCCGGAACTGGTTCCACAGCACCCGTCTCTTCATGCGGCCATTTCAGACCCACACCGAATCCAGCACGACTGATTACGTGAAGACTCAAGGCTTTGGTGACTTCCGCAGCATCATCAAACTCTTCCTGCTTCGATCCATCCGGTCCCGTCCAATGTGTCAACATGCCTCTTGCCTGATGTATACTTTCCGACCATACCAACGAATTGTTCTTTTCCGAAAACGGCACAGAGGTGATCTTACGATGGTGTCGCCAAACAGTGCCCTCTGTGGTGATTACATTTTTTCCAAATATATCAATCGTCTTGTATAGTTCTAGCGGTTTGGGGAAGTCGTTGCGTCGAGCGGTAATCTGAGCGTGTGCTTCGGCGTCTGCCACGAAGAGGCTAGTATGCGACGGCGCAACGACCAGAAAGGTGTCGCCGAGTTTCCTGAAAGGTGCGTACTTTTGCATCCATGGCCAGTTGGGTTGTAAGAAGCTTGAATGGTGTTAGTTGTTGGCCGAAAGGTAGTCGTCTTGTCGACCTACGTGAGGAACGGCTCGGTCCAAGCGGTCGGGAGAGCCTCGAAAAAGGGGAGCCACAGAGCATGAGTGATCATCCATGTTCGACTGAAGGTATACAGAGGCGCAACGACATATGGTAATCCAGACTGTTTGGCGGCGGCGATGTTGGCGGAGAGTTTTCTGTAGTAATTCACACCCCAGTATATTACCAGGGCACCGATAGCCAAACCTATAATAGACACCATGTTGACGAAGTGAACCGAAGAAGGGGTGTTTAGGAAGACATGAAGAAGCAGAAGGAGTAGAAGTATACCACAAATACGTTACCTCACTCGTCTTTTAGACTTTGGCATTAACTCATGCCCTAGAGTGCGGACCATACGTTCCATCGTTCGGATGTGGCCCTGATAATTACAGCATTCAAGCTCCACCCCACCATCAATAGCCGTTTGAAATGACAGCACGTCGTTTGGAAAGGCTGTGGTTCGAAACCAAGAAACTTGTCAGATGAGCGGAGATGATCAGAAGCGACCAGGCTCTCGTTTGTCGTAAGCGAAGTGGAAAGATGCGCTTGGCTCCTTGCCAGCGACGATCATGGTTAGAGTTGCGACGAACAAGATGAAGAGTGATGTGCGGTGAGATGATCCTGTGCCACATGTATGGAAATCGTAGATAGCCGACCGTAGCTGCAGCTCTCCGCGGCCGCCGTGCGTGCCAAGCAGGTATGTCGCGCTCCTGATGCGGCGTTTCAGGATGTTATTAGGCGTTTCTTGCCGCTGTTCGTACACGCTGGTTCGATCGGTACGAAGAAGACCGAACGATATCCTGCATCACGGATGCCTGAACCGACGGACGGTGTTGAATGATCATCCCCAGGGCTGTAGATCAGTTTAAGCGAGCCGGTGATCTGCAAAGGGTACCATAAGGTAATGAACGTCAAATGAGCAAAGTCGTTCCGACAGTCTAAGAGAAGGCCATTGACGTGAGGCTGATGTGGGAAGTTGATATAGTTCCAAATGTCTCGGTAAGGTAAGGTAGAAGCGTTTGGAGTTCTGGCTTCCTAATTTATTCCAGAAGCTGCTGCTTGACCGCTCTTGCCTGTAGTAGGTACTGTGGTTGACGCTGTGAGGCAGGTGCGTCGTGCTTTCTCAAAACGGACAACCCACAGTGTGGATGCACCTCATGTATCACGACTCACGAGGCATCGGGCACGAGGACCACTCCATTGCAACCCGATCCTAGTGGTCTCCGCATGTCTCCAGCATTACTGCAAGCGAGACGGGTCTACCAAGATTGCGCGCCTTACATCCTGGAGATCCGCTTCGTTCTTCGCTTACTGGTCGTGTTTTCGTTTCTCGTATATTAATGAAACACGAGCGGAAATAACGGGGCCCTAGAACGGAAGGCGCCTGTCACATGCACGAAATCCACACCAAGTCGTCAACCCTGCTCGGCTTTCGTTGCTCAGAGTTCCAGCAAGGTGCATACATACTTGAGATCATGTATCTTGATAATTCAGAGATATATAGGGTTGCGACATATACCCGAAGTCAGTATACGAAACATGTGAATATGGTCGACCCGTGCTCTGCGGTTCTTTGATCGACATCTAGTTACAAGAACGAGCCATCTCGGATTCACGAGCCGGGTCGTATCAAGATACGATGTACAGAAATGCGAATGTGTGGACGAGTCTGCCGCTGGTCGCGATCCTTCAATCGTGGCATTTGGTCAGCTCGTAGACATATACCTCAAGGCAATCATTACACTGCATCATGTCATGAAGACGAACGGTATCACACCGCTTAGGTCTCTATGCGAATACGATTTGCCATGGATGGAAAAGTGAAGGTATAAGTGGAGTTACATATATAGATGCCTTCCTGAACAGCAATGGCAATCGCTGCAATCGAAATCACAGTAGGGAATCCGCTATCCGTTCCTCAACGCCAGATATTGCTCATGCAAGATTCTTTCTGTACAATCCATCTACTTCTCCCTCTTCAACTTGTCGCTGCTGGTCTGCGCTACGTTCAAACCAAGACCCTCCGTGCTGAGGTACACCTTGTTGTTACTCTTCTCCAAGATGCTGGCGACTGCTCTCGCGTTCTCGAATTCCCTGAGGTCGACGTAACTGCGGCTCTTCTTGATGGCGTCTCCGATCAGCTCTGCGGAACGGGCCTCACCCTGGGCGCGGACAACCGTGGCTTGCTTCTCTTGACGGGCCTTGTCGACTACGAACGCTGCTCTCTGTGCGTCTTGCTGTGCGACTTGCTTTGCCTCGACAGCGGCGGTGAACTCGGGGGAAAAGGCAAGATGCTGTCATTTCGTTAGTAATAGTTTCAGCCCCCTTGGACATAGTCAACACTCACAGTCAAGGAAACGTCGTCAAGCAAAAGGTTGAATCGTGCAGCTCTCCGTGTCAACTGGTCGCGTACAAGTCTCGAAACATTCTCTCTTTGTGTGATCAACTGACTGGCGTTGAATTGCGCAACCACCGACTTCAACACCTCGTTGACAATGCTGGGTAGTACTCTCTCATCGTAGTCGGTACCGAGCGTTCTGTAAATCTGAGGAAGAGCATCCACTCTCGGCCTGGAAAGTACACGACAGGTGATGTTGACCATTTGCAAGTCCTTGGTTCCAGTGAGGGAGGCGACATTTCTTGGCTTGGCGCGGACGTCGTAAACGATAGGTGTCTCTACCCATGGGATCTTGATGTGAGTTCCTTCGGGGTAAATGTTCTGCTGGACTCCTCCAATACTATAAAGCTGTCAGCCTTTGTGCGCCTCCTCTATTCTTGACCTTTCCGTACCGGCTGTATTTGACTGCTCTGCAACCACCGTCGACGTTGAAAAGCGCATTGTTGAAGAGATAGACACCAGCAATACCGGCGACAGCAAGTCCTATACCTCCAGCCATTCCCCTTGGAGAAGGACCTCCTCCTCCGCCGAACCTCCCGCCGCTCTGCTGCACCTTCTGAATGTTCTGTTGCAGATTCTTCCACACATCCTGGGGGCTCGTCATCTTATGGAGGGTACGCGATCGATATGGGACAGGTTGGTTTTGGCGAATATGCGCAAGTGGTTGTAAGGCGAGAGCTGTTTCCTTCGGTGATGACGCTGATCACTTTGAAGAAACGAACAGCAGTCGGAGGCAAGCTCGACTGACCTCCGTCGGCTTGGCACTGGGACGTGGGGAAGCGTCGACCTGGCCGGCCGTCCATAACTTACCTTAATGGAAGCACGCGTCGTTGTAACGCGACCGGCAACGCGTCTTCCAGACTTCCAAGTGATGGTCCTTGGCTCCTTGCCATTCTGTGACCACTTGTCCAGGGTGTCACCTCACACAACTTTGCGATTGTTTGACCACTCTCAGCAATAGCTACTTCATTGATTCCATACGCCATGGCTCTACGTCGGCGCCGCTCACCGTCTCCAGAAGACTGCATTGCCGTCGGGTCAAAAAGACAGAAGCTGGATCAAGAGAATGAGGAACCAATCAAGGATACCATCAGGGTAGAAGCAAAAGATGTCAAGACTCCAGAGCAGCCTCGACCAAAGACAAAACGCGTACTCGATCGCGTCACGATCCCGAAAGTCAAGATCCCATCTTCACCTGCAGAATCACCAGCACATTCAAAGAAGCAATCCGGCAATGCGGACATTCGCAACTTCTTGCGCCCTAGAGCGGTCAAAAGAGACTCTGTATTACCTACACCATCAATATCAGTAGCAGAATCTCAAGAATCGGACGAACTGGAAGAATCAGAGGAATCAGACGAAGAGCCCGTTCGAAGACGTTCAGGAGCACGAAAAGGAGCGTCGAAGCCCACCGCCGGTGACGACTCGGACTTTGAAGCAGCATCAGCAGCGTCCTCTGAAGAGGATGAGCTGGATGATGTCGCAAGTGAGGAGGACGAGGAGCTGGAGGAGGAAGATGACTTCTCGGACATCGCGGAGGAGCCAAAGCGTAAGCAATCCGGAAAAGCGACCAAGGTAGCTCCGGAACCTGCAAAGAAGACGATTACCAGCACGTCATCTGGAAAGATGTTGAAGACCAAGAAACGAATGGTCAATGTCACCAGTCGTGGGAAATCCCAGATTGATCTGACTTTACCACCACTACATGAGATCTCCGACATTTTCAAGGACATGGTTACTAGGGCGTTGCCTCTGGGGCTGAGAGACGCCGCATCAAAGCTCGAAAAGCGACCGCTGCGTGTAGCGACCATGTGCTCTGGAACAGAGAGTCCACTGCTAGCGCTTGAAATGATCAAAGACGCGATGGCTACGCTTGGAGAAGCAACATTTAACTCGGTCCACCTCTTCTCTGCAGAGATCGTTCCATATAAGCAAGCTTACATTGAACGAAACTTTGGTGTGCCGATCGTTTTCAGAGATATCAGAGAATTGACCGCGGCCAAGGATGTCGGTCATGAAGCAACCACAGCTTACGGCGCAAAGGCCGTAGTTCCTGGAGATGTCGACGTTGTCATAGCTGGTACAGCATGCGTTGACTACTCTATGCTCAACAAGAAACAGAAGAGTATCGACGACAATGGAGAATCTGGAGATACCTTCCGCGCTGTTCTGTCCTACGCTAAGCTGTGGCGACCACGCATGCTCATTCTTGAGAACGTTTTTGGCGCCCCATGGGACGAGATGTTCCGTCTGTACGAAGCCGAAGAGTATGATGTCGGTGGTGTTCTCGTCGATACCAAGTCTTACTATCTCCCACAGACCCGCCAGCGTGGGTATATGCTCTGTCTTGATCACCGCGTCTTTGGTTCAGCCGGTCTCAAAGGTGTTAGGAAGTGGGAGACTATCATGGAGAAGCTCAGGCGACCGGCAAGTTCACCTGCATCTGCTTTTCTTCTGGCGAACGATGATCCGCTGGTCCTGCGCTCCCGCAACTTGCGAGCTCGTCAAGCACTGCTCAACGACACCACAAGAGAAGTCGACTGGTCGAGATGCGCCATTCGTCACGTGCAGTACAGACGAGGAAAGGCAATCGGAAATTCCCGCCCATTCACATCCTGGCAAGAGAGTGGTTCGGTTGTCGTTCCAGATTATGCCGACAAAGACTGGCATGCCAGGCAAGTCGAACGCATTTGGGATATGCAAGACTGTTCTTTCCTCCGAAAGGCATTGCCTTCGTCAGGAAACTATGATCCACAATTCAAGACTCGAGTCTGGGATTTGTCACAGAATATTGATCGATTTACGGACACAGCGCCCTTCGGTGTCGCGACATGCCTCACGCCGACTGGTATCTTCTTCGTGACAGATCGTGGAGCGCCTCTGAGTGCTCAAGAGTCCTTGAAGTTGCAGGGTCTACCAATTGATCGTATCAGTCTCACAACAGAGACTTCAGCCCAGATCCAGGACCTTGCTGGAAACGCCATGAGTTCCACTGTGGTAGGAGCTGCACTCATCGCCGCTCTTATCGTGGCACCTCTTGAAGGTACCGGCAACACAGCAACCGATGAAGACGCAACTGTAGGTGCGGAGGGGGATAGTCATATGACAACGTCCCCCGAAGTCGCACCGCTCGTCAGCAGCCAGTTCACGATCGAGACTTCTGAGATTGACGTCAACCTGCTTTTGAAAGAAGCAGCTGCTTCTGCACAGAGATGTACGTGCGAAGGACCCAATGATATCGCCCAGAAGCCAATTCAGACTTGCAACGACTGTGATCATACAACTTGTCTTGCTTGTGGTGGCAAGCCTATGCACAACTACGATGCTGTCCACGTCCCTCGTCAGGACCGCAAAGATCCAGCAGATTTTATCAGAACTTGGGGATCACAGTTGCCGGCCCAGATGCGTGTTGTTCTTGACGGGGGCATAGACGATCTACTGAACTCAAAGGGAAAGCATGCCAATCTGAACCAGTATATCAAGGCTGTCAAATCAGCATCAAATTCGACCTTTCATCTGTCAGGCTTCCATCGCGGTAGAGAGTGGACCATTAACTACAGCGGCCCACACGCAACACTTGAGTTGGCCTTGAACCACCACAATCCGCAATGGAGGCTCTTCGCTAGGCCAGCGATGAGTATTTCAGGGGACAACCCACTGCGTAAGTTGCTTGCAGAGCCCATTGCAGTGGCAACCACACAGGGTAGTCTGTTGTTGCCTTCTGACTGGAGTCTGAGGATACCTCTTGAAGTCAGAGGATCTATCTCCATCAAGGGCCAAGGTGGTACTGGCCCCTCTTGGATGGCTCGACTTCATCTACCCGAGTACGGAGAGCAGAAAGTCGACAATGAACTTGTCATTGACACTTCTGGCATTCGTGGAAGTTCTGAAGCACTTTCGGGCACCTACAAGCATCTTCCTTACTGCGGCACTGCATGCGATTCGCTCTACAAGCAGATAGATTCTGCCAACGGCGAGCCACACTATCTGATGCTGGACCCTGACGGTATCGGCGAACCTGCAAAGGATTGCTTCGTGATCACCACCAATCCATACAAGTTGGGCTACGGCAAGACTCGACAATCTTTGCTGAAGTTGGATGCAGGCTGGAGACCTTGGTTCGACGGCAAGGCCAAGGGTCAGACAACAACAAAGGGTCTTCTGTTGCAGCAATGGGAAGACGTCACACCTGAGATGATGTCCCTCGAGTCCGTCAAGATCGATCTTTCGCTCGAGAAGGCCGAGCTCGGCTCTCAGGTCGCCTCTGCCGACTCAGACTGTGGCTCGACACAGCCTCTGGTGCGAGTCAGAATTCCTCGAAGCGCGTCAACCATCAGCAAGGAGAATGGAAGACAGGACGTCTTCAGCATCAACGCTGCAGATCATGGTTGGATGTTCGAAGCGATCCGTTCAGCACTGGCCTTTGGAGGATGGCACCATGTCGACATGAATAATCTGGTTGCCGCCTGTGAAACATGCTGTCCTTCTTTCCCTGCGACTCGCTGGAAGTGGAGTACTAAGGGAGACAGTCTTCAGGCTTACGAAGACCCAGCGATGGCAACTACTTTCGAAGCACTTCAGAAGAAGCGTCCAAGTCTCTTCACTGCCCGCGTTTGTCAACATGACGACCATGATGAGGTCAGCATAAGTCTCAACCTCGCATCGCTCATTCATCGTGCCATCGGCAGACTTGGTAATCTTGCTTCGCGCAAAGACTCCAAAATCCAAGTGACATGGACACTCGACACGTCGTACGCTGAGACTACATCCTTCTCCTTCCCTGACTTTGTCCTGCGCAATAATGACAGGGATATTGTCTTCAATGACAAGCTCGACTTGGAAGTGGAGCTATGGCCCAAACAACGACAGAGTCTGGCCTGGATGCTTCAACAAGAAGGTGGCAAAGCACACATCATCGAGCAGGCCGAAGAGGCAACAATGCCTAGTCTCAGGTGGAGAGCAGAGGCACGTGCTTGTGGGACTGTGTCCGTACGAGGTGGCATTCAAGCATCTCATCCTGGTTTCGGCAAGACGATTTGTAGCTTGGCTTTAGTCCGCTCGGATTTCCAAAACCATGATGACGCTGATGTGGTAGCCAGTATGGCACCGAAGACAGCGCGGCACGCTGGTTGTATCCCATTGTCAGCCACGCTCATCATTGCGCCAAAGCATCTTGTCAAGCAATGGCACGAGGAGGTCACCAAAGTTCTGGGCAAGAGTTTCGCCCAGCGGACTATCGCCATCCAGGCTGCCACCGATTTACACAAGTACGAAATCTCCCAATTTGAAAAGGCTCGTATTATCATCGTCAACCAGGATGTTCTTACTAGCGAGCAATATGTCAGAAGACTCGCACAATTCGCTGGTGTGCCTGAACCGATGGCTCTCAGGGGCAGAGAATTCAAATCCTGGTTGGAATTTGCCCAGAAAGAGATTCCCGGCCATCTTGACATTCTTCGCGAAAAAGGCAACTCTGCTCTAGTCAAGCATGTCAAAGCTCGCATTCAGGAACATCTTGAAGATGATGCCTTCCTCGCCGTCGTTCCTTCAAAGCGTCTCAAGGGCAGCGTCTATGCAAAGCAGAACGGCGTCGAGAGCAAAAAGACAATAGCAGCGAAGAAGTCTGCGGCTTCTGCGGCTGCAGTAGACAGCGGTAATCTCGCAAAGTGTCTGTTTGAAATGTTCTATTTCAACCGCATCGTCGTCGACGAGTTCACCTACCTCAGTGCGAAAGACTATGCGTCCATCTTGGCCTTGGGCGCGGACAAGAGATGGGCTCTCTCGGCTACTGCACGTCTGCAAGACCCCTACGACATCGCAAGGATGGCCAGTCTTATCGGCGTGCCTCTCCGTATTGGCGAGAACGCTCCTGGTGCAGTGTCCATCCGCAACTTGCGTTCTATGTGGGATGAGATGACCGATTTTGAGAAGTTCCAGACCTTCAGAGACGCACCGACATCTGCAATCACCCAGCGAACATACCAGCTTGCGCAAGAGTTCTTGAACAGCTTTGTCAGACGAAATGTGCTCGAATTTGATGAGTTTCCGTACCAAGACGCGATCGCACCAGTTTCTCTCAATCTCAGTCACCGTGTCATCTACACCGAACTGTCACAGCATCTCAACAGTCAAGACATGCGTATCAAAAAGGGAAAAAAGGCAACTGCAGAGAGTCGTGATCGAGACTACCACTTGCACGAAAACCTCAAGGATGTTACTAGCGCCGAAGAAGCTCTCTCTCGCCTGGCCGCTTACTTCAACGATACTGTCTACGACACTTCAGACAGTCCATCTCTTGAGGATGTGATCGCGAAGCGTCGTGGGCAGTGTACCGAAGCAGAAGCCGCTCTTGGCGAAGCGATTAAAGACTGCCAGAAATTCGTGGTTGCGAACAGGGAGCACGAGCCTGCCTTCCAGGCTTGGAAGGATACCATGCTCATCGACCATTCACTTGGTGACGAGGAGACCACGGAGACTATCGCCAAGCTGGTCAAAGAGGCTGTAGCGAAATATCCAAGCAAGGGTTCTGCAAAGGCAAGCAAAGCCGGAAAGAAATCAGGCAGTGATGACGAAGATGACTCAAAGGCTGTAGCGAAAGAGTCCAAGTCCTCCGACACGTTGCGGGAAAAGGTCAGCTTGATCAACGATCTAGCCAAGCACACCCTCGCGACCAAGCGGTCCATCAGATTCGTCACCAATGCACAAAAGCTGGCTGACGTGATGCACAAAGCAAGCTCGAAGAAGGCTGCCTGCGATTGTAGCGATTGTGCATCAGACGTCGCCAATGAAGCAATGTCCGTCTCCTCGCTCTGTGGACATGTCATCTGCCGGACTTGTCTGAAGACCTCGCAAAACAGTACCGGTCTGTGCAACACTACCGGCTGTAAGGCTCCGGTACAGGACTACCATCTGCTCAAGGCGTCGAAGATGTCCTACGCCAACGAGACCACCGACTCTACCTTCGTGCTTGGAGCAAAGGTTGCTGCCGTGCTTGATCTCCTGCAAAAGGTCAACGAGGCCAACGACCAGGCTATATTGTTCGTTCAGTACGAAGATCAGATCGCACTGATGGAAAAGGCCTGCCACGACTGCGATCTCCGCTGTTCCGCAGTATATGACAACAACTCGGCCGCCAGCATCATTGCTTCGTTCCAAAAAGATACGGACTCCATGACTCGCAGCACGGTCATCATCCTCAACGCCTCGAACGAGTCCGCGGCCGGTGTCAACTTGACAAACGCAAATCACGCCATCTTCATGTCTCCTCTCCTGACAGAAACACAATACGACTACGAATCCCAAATGGCGCAAGCTGTGGGCCGCATCCGTCGTCCTGGTCAGAAAAAGGACATTCACGTCTACCGTTTCTTGGCCCTCGACACCATCGACGTCGACATTCTCGAGCACAGAGAACGCCGCGACAACGCCATCGCCGAGCAAGACGCGCCAGAGAAGTCTGCACCAACGAAGCAGTCCGCCGAGAAGACAGAGCGTGAGCGGACTCAACTGGTCAAGCTCGACGGCGTCTTCAGACTGATGCCTCGCAGCTGGCTAGTCGGCGGCTCCGGCGAATTGGGCACAGGAGTAGAAGGACGCGCACGCGTCAAAGGCTACGAGGATTTCTCGTCGCTAGTGAAATTCTCAAAGGCATATTCCGAAGAAGATTGATTGGCTTTTCAGCATTAGCATTATTTAGCATAGTATAATACCCACTGATTGATTTTCATCCAACTTCCTCGTCCCCTCTTTCCCCTTCCGTCCATTCGCCTCTGATAGTCCCCCACGCGGTGCTGAAGACTTCCCCTCGCCATCCCCACGCAACGCAATAGTGCCGCCCCAGCAGCTTCCACTCCTCGACCTCATCCAGCCACTCCAGACGCTCGATCCGCTCCCTCTCCTCGGGCGCTATCCATGCCTCGTCGCCGCGCCCGTAGTACAGCCCCTCGACATCTCGCGCGCCCTGTCCGTCCACCAACCCAGCGGTCTTGAGACGTAACCGCTGCGCGGCTAGCGAGTAGAACCGTTTCAGTGTCGAGAGATGGATACCGCGCGAGCCGAGGTTCGAGATCATCGTCTGCCCGAAGGGGTCGTGTGGCCGGATCGGTTCGTACAGGACCAGGGCGGCGGGTGTGGAGGGGGCGAGGATTGTGGTGAGGAGCGTGTTGAGGATGGAGGTTGTTTCGGGCGGTGAGAGGTAGCAGAGGCAGCATTCCGAGATTATGAGAGTGGGCGTCTGCGGGTTTATGCCCGGGAGTGTGTTGGAGGGGCTGATGGTTAGGGAGCGTAGGTCTAGAGCGTGGATGTTGTAGTAGGACGATATCAGCGTTGTGCCGGAGGGATCGACGCTGAAGGGACCGATTCGTGATTGCAAGAGCGGCGAGTGCTGTATCGCGGCGATCTTCGTCGAGGTGTTCGAGCCGAAATCGATTTCGTGGTAGAGCGGTCGCGGATCCGTCTCTGGAAGGCGGAAGAAGCGTGTATCCGACCCCGCACCGAGAGAGATAATCTGTTTCTTAGTTGCCGGATCTGTGGAGAGAAATGTGTTCACCAGATGGTCGATAGCAGTTGTACGTACGTACGTGCCCCGGTTGATGATGGGATAGCGTTTTGCTATCTGCCCCTGAGTGAAGGTTCGGGCGTAGGGATTGGTGAGATAGCCCAGCGCGACTGCACTCATTCGTGATGAAGAGGCATCGTTGTCGGTCTGCTGGATTATGCGGTCGCGAGCTGCTGCCTTCTCTATCTCGGATTCTGGTCGGTCGGAGCTTTCGCCTGGGTTTCGATCTCGTCCTCGGAGGCTTCGCAGGCCTCCGCCTCCTCGTGATGTACGCAAGGTGTTCAAGTTTGGTATTGACGGAGCAGCCATGATAGAGTTGAGAAGCCCGATCGATGTGCCCTCACGAAGGTTGTTTGGATCTACCTACCTTCCTCTCAGAGCTTGGTAGTTGGCTGGTGCAGGCTGTCGCCAGTTGGTGCCAAATTCGAAGCCCGCAAGTGCTTCAAGCCATTGTGTTACACGGAACTTCAATTTGTCTTCCAACCCTCAATTCAGTACTCTCCAGCAACCGATCTATCAGTCAGCGAATAGCTCTATGACCAAAACTCTCCTCCCGATCTGATCCAACTGCTCAGACGACTTGGCATATCAATGTGACGTCCAAAGGCGGTGAAGCGTGCCAAGGATACCATACCGACCTCCGCGAATCTTTTCGGTCGCGCATGTGAAGCCTCACATTACGTCCGTTTCCATTCCACAGCTATTCACACACCATGGCCGACGACGAAAGCAAGAGAGAGCTGTCACGCCTCTGGCGAGTATGGAAGACCGCTAAACAAATGCTCTACGACCGCGTACGTCCACCACGAAGCGATGCGCCAACATCACTCTAACGCAACGTAGGGCTACGAGCTCACAGAAGAAGAATGCAACCTCTCATTAGACGAGTTCCGCGACCTCTGCGGCGACGCAAGCGGCTCACCAAAGTACGCTTACACAACATGAATGACCTGAACACCGCACCCGACTAACACGCCTAAGCAAAACCAAATGCAACTTCTCCGCGCGCCCATCCGACCTAATGAACAAGAAATACACGGCGCTCCCGACAAAATCACAACCGGTCCCAGGTGCACCAGCCATCGGCACGATCTTTGTCGAATTCAGCACCGAACAGGCCGTCGGCATCAAGCAACTCCGCAACTTTGCACAATTCCTGCACGACAAATCGTACTACAGCGGAGTATACATCACCGGAGCACCAGTGACGACCTCTGCGCTGAAACAGACCGCCAACTTGCCCATCACAATCGAGGTCTTCCAGGAGCAGGACCTGTTGATCAATATCACCAAGCACGAGTTGGTGCCGAAACACATCCTGCTGAGTCCGGACGAGAAGAAGGCGTTGTTGGAGCGATATCGGTTGAAGGAGACGCAGTTGCCCAGGATCAGGGTCGAGGATCCCGTCGCCAAGTATCTGGGGCTCAGAAGGGGTCAGGTTGTTAAGATTATCAGGAAGAGTGAGACGGCGGGACGGTATGCTAGTTACAGGTGGGTTATTTGAGGGAGACGATGGGTTACTTTGGCTGCGGTCTCGGAAAAGATACTCTCGGACCGGGCTGAGCTGCATGATGCTTGGGTTTGCAAGGCGTTCTGGGCGTTGTAAATCATGGGTAAAAAACGAGGGTGGACAAACAGATATCAAAGGATGAGATCGAGGCCTTGCGCCGCGACAGAAATGACAACATGCGCCAGCGAATGGAAGAACGTTGTCTGTTCGTTTCTAGATAATCACAGATTATAAACGCGCGGGGTGCACGTGGTTTTGCACAATAATGCTTTTGCGGTTTCGCTGAGCTATCGCTCTTTCCGTGACTGAGCATCTCCTTCATTCTCCGAGCCCCGGCAAAGTTTTCACCTGAACCAGCTATACTGTATCCGTACGTCACCAGCCTTCGCGCTACTCACGTCTCGGTCTTGAGGAAAGCGCGCGAGCCGGCCGACACGTGACTGCTAGATATAACCAGGCCCGGTCACCTCGTGCCTCTCGACTGAACGCATGAGCGACTTTCTGACAGCATCGACATAATGCATATTGTTAGGGGCTGTAACAACCAGTCGTAAGTCAGGAGCGCCTATTCCGAGCCTCGGCTCTGGATCTCAACGATGGAAGGCAGCGGAGAGACATCCTGAGCGGTATTGAGTCGCGGTCACGAGGCATCCTTTCGTCGACCGAGCAGAACAAATAGCCATCGCTCCATTTGCGATCGAACATGACGGATAGATGGCTGGTATGATCTTCTCGTCGAAACTGTGTAGAGATCATCGTCTCGCGTAGAAGCCCCTCAGCCCGCAGCGGTCCTAAGCTCTTGCCATGGGTCCTCCAGAAAGCTAGGTAAGAAGTAGGCCATATCTCCCTGCTCATTCTTGACGCCATGACGATAAGCTTGTTGTGTTGGCCCATTGCTTCGAGATGCGCCAGACTTGTCGGAGGTCGTAGCTATCGAGGGTACCGAAACTGGATCGACCGCGTTCGTAGCGACCGCAATTTCAGGTCTTAATTCTGTCGGGGCGGGATCTTTTGTATTGATCGCAGGCCTAGGAGCTTCGGGCATCGTCTGTTCTCGCGACAGGAAGGCTGCAAGACCTGATGGTGCTGCTTTCTTCTCTTTCTTTCCGCCAGATTGCGTCTTTCCCTCCAAGCCCTTTGTATCGTCGCTAGCACTGCCAGGCATGAGGCGGTCTGTAATTTGTTCTGACAAGTTGTCGCCCGTAATGCCCGTCTTTTCAACTTTACTGCGCGCGCCTAAAGCGACGTTGTTTGCTCCACTTCCAGCGTGCTTTTTCTGCTTCGTTTCTTGATCTTCTTGACCCTCGACGAAAGATGCGTCGTGGTATTTGCGTTTCGTTGTAGCTCGTTTGGCACCGAATGAGAAAAACCCCATCTGCGCCGCTATCGCGGGATCGATGCCTATATCGTCGTCATCCATTGGTATCTGCTTGGGCACTTGCGACAATGGACAAAGCAAATCGTGGTTGGTTTCTTCCGAGTTGGAGATTTGGGGAAGGCGATGTGGCTGAGGCTATCGCAAAGCCTCACTGTGGCTCACCAGCATATCAAAATATGGTCATTATTAAAGAATGGATATTAGCTGTATTAACACACAATTATCATATCTGCATACTCTGAGCCAACGTCCACATATTCTCCATCTTGTTCCTGCCAAGAATATCCTTTGCTTCACCATCCGTTTCACACACTCGACTAGTCCATTTCCTAAATGCTCTGGCCTTTTCGTCTCCCTCCCAAACCAAGGTGCACTTGTTGAAGCTCAGATCCTTGACCATGCCTCTTTCATCCAAGCTCTGCAACCATTCCTTTTCTTCTTCGCGCGACTTCTCGCTATTGCTGACTGGAGCGGCGTTTTCATGCCATTTCATCCGGTTGAGCATGAGCTTCTTGTAAGCCTTGACACTGTGATCTCCGCCTTCAACGATGACGAGATTCATCTTTGGATTGAGGATGGTAATGCCAGTGAGAGCGTTTTGCTTGGCGTTCACATCAATCTGGTAGCGATGCTTGCCGTAGCTGAGGTTCTCAATCCTGAAAATGCAGACCCTGACGCCCTTGGCCGCATCTGCCTCTTGCTGTGCTGCCAATTTCTCCGCACGTTGTTCTTTCGTGAGCGAGCGCTCCTCATTGGCGACTTCGTGGTCGGCCTGGCGCTGTGCGATTTCCTTGTTGACGCGTGCTTCAACTGCGGTTGGATCTTTGACTGCTTCTTGACCAAGGACACGCATAAGATTCGATTTCTTGACCTTTGGCGGCGGTGGCGGAACGAGACCCAGACGGATCTTGGCTTGCTCCTCCTTGTGGTCCTCCATTCTGCGCTGTCTGCGCAACTTTGCCTGTTCCTTCTTGGTAAGATACATCGGTTTGATCGCTGGCATATTCCGCTGTTGTGGCGGTTCCAGTAACACAGGATGCTGAACATATCCGGTGATGACTTCAAAGTTCAATTTCCCAGGCTCATCCAGATTGCCATATTCCCCGCCGTTAACCAGACCCTCATCCCACCACTCGATTTTCGGCGGTTCTGGTACCAGAAAAGATCTCTCTGTTGCTTCCTCGATAGCCTTTTTGCGCTGCTCCTGCATCATTTCCTGCTGCATCTGCTCCAATCTTTCCTGCTGCCGTAGAGCTTCCGCTTGCGCGATGAATTTGCCCTTTTGATTGAAGACCATGCCCCTAGACCGACGTTCTCGCTGCTTCTGGAGTCCAGGATCGAACCCGCCATCATCTTGCTGCCCTTGCTGGCCCGGCTCTTCTTGGGTGATATATGGGTTGACCTTGACTCTTTCAGGTTCCTTCTGCTTGCCGAGCCTGCCTTTTGCTTTCGATGAGGAATCTTCCATGAGGGCAGGATGCAGACCGATACCCAATCCTCCTCTTGCCCTGGATGTGCTCTCTTCTCTCTGCACTGGTGTCGAAGTCTCTCCCTTTTGCTGGGCTATTCTCGCCTTCATAGCGGCAAGGCGTGCTCGTGACGCGGCTGCAAGGTCGCTTTGAGGGCCCGGTGATGGAGAAGCTGGCGCAGGCGCAGGCGCAGGCGATGGCGATGGTTGTGCTCTACCTGCACCTGGGAGTCTTGCTTTCATGGCAGCAATGCGCTCTGCGACCTCTCTCTTCTTCGCATCCTCATCTACTGCAGTAGTAGGCGCAGACGCTGCGCTTTTCTGTGTTTGTCCCGCCGCGAGCTTCGCTTTCAGGTCTGCAATCCTCTTCAGAGCTTCCTGCTTCTTGCGGTCGACATCGCTAAGTTCGGTCGCGTGAGGTCCATTAGCTCCTGCTGGCGCTGGTGATCCATCATCTGCCCTCGACCGTTTTGTGTCGCTATTTTCGATGCTACCCGGAGGATAAGGACGTTTCTCCGGCATCTTTGCGACGACTCAGTATTCGTGCCAGTATACAAAAGGAAGTGGTGAACTTCAGTGTTCTATAATCGTTCTCCGCCTGACGTCGCGGGGATCAGTGCCAAGACCCAGAAAAAGTTCAAGGAAATTTCCACGTGAGCTCCATCTCAAGCGCTCGACCACCGCGCCAATTCTGCACGCGCAAGGACTCTAAATAGCTGTGAACCGCTGCTGGAAAGATCGATCCTTGCGAAATCATGAACGTCACTGAACCGGTGTCCTCGGCCATCGGAGGCGTCGAGTTTGGCTTCCTCAGCTCGGCAGACATTCGAGCTCTCTCGGTGAAGAGAATAACGAATCCTACGACTTTCGACACTTTACTAAACCCAGTTCCTGGAGGTCTATATGATGCAGCTCTCGGTAACTTTGGCGACAACCCTTGCTCGACATGCAACCTCAAACATGGATGTCCCGGACATTGCGGACATGTCGAACTCCCAGTCCATGTATACCACCCAACATTCATGGACCAGTGCTTGCGTCTGTTACGAGCCAAGTGCGTCTACTGCCACAAGCTGAAGATGTCTCGCGCGGAAGTCAATCGCTACACATGCAAACTGCAGCTGATCAAGCACGGATTACTGCGTGAATGCCATGAGCTGGAAGAGATCAGAACGACAAGCGAAAAGGGTTCGAAGCGGGCAGACGATGCGGAAGAGGAGAGCGAGCAGGACGAGGATACACTGGAGATCACACAGAAGAGGAATGCGTTTGTGAAAAAGGCGATCAAGACAGCAGGAATTAGCCGGAATCAAGCAGACGTCATGACCGACAAACTCGAATCAGTAGCGGACGAGCGTCGCCTTATCATCAAGGAATTCTTGTACAGCATCACGAAAAGCAAAAAGTGCAACAGCTGTCAGGGCATTTCACCAGGCTACAGGAAGGATCGTTTCACAAAAATCTTCCGGAAACCCCTGACCGAAAAGGACAAGAATGCCATGATTCAAGCTGGAAAGAAAGAGCAAGATCCAATTGTATTGTTGAGAAAACAAAGGGATGCGGCAGCTGCAGCAGACAAGAAGAGGGGTCTGGCACAAGACGAAGGAGTTGCAGATCTTGAGGACTCGTCAGCCGAGTCAGAAGGAGAAGGAGATGACATTGAGATGCTCGACATTGAACACGAAGTCGCCGGAGGGACCACCTTGGAGACCGAATCAGCAAAGATCAAGAAGAGCAAGACCATGGATTCAAATCAAGGTTTTATGAACGCCGGACAAGTTCACGCTGCGCTTGTACAACTCTTCGACAGGGAGAGTGAAATTCTTGGTCTGGTGTATGGTCCACGGTCTAGCGGCAAGAAGGGTGCGAGTATCAGTGCGGACATGTTCTTCGTCAAGGATCTTCTCATTCCACCAAACCGATACCGTCCAGAGGCTCGAACCGGTGGCGATGAGATTGCAGAATCGCCCGACAACTCGCACTACAAGAATGTCTTGCAGGTTTGCGACGTCATGGGACAGATTCACAAAGAGCTCAACGGCATGGATGTTGTTGAAGGACGCAGGATCAGAACGTATGCCGACTTTCAAGATGCGTGGATTCGTCTTCAAGATAGTGTCAACTCATTGATCGACAAAGACCGCAGTCCTCTGCAGGGTGCTGCAGGCAGGAATATCGCAGACGGTATCAAGCAACGTCTCGAGAAGAAGGAGGGTTTGTTCAGAAAGAACATGATGGGAAAGCGTGTCAACTTCGCAGCCCGCACCGTCATTTCTCCCGATCCGAACATCGAAACCAACGAGATTGGTGTGCCCCCTGTATTCGCCATCAAGTTGACGTATCCCGAACCCGTCACGGACCACAACTTTCAAGAGCTGAAAGAAGCCGTGCAGAACGGTCCGTATGTTTGGCCTGGTGCTATCTCGGTCGAAGAGGAGAACGGAAATGTTATCAACTTACAACTGAAAACCGCCGAGGAGAGAGTAGCAATAGCAAATCAGCTGCAAGCGCCTTCGGACACGAGTGTCACTGGTGCACGGCCGAAGAAGGTTCATCGTCATCTTAACAATGGCGACATTGTCATCATGAATCGTCAACCGACACTGCACAAGCCTTCCATGATGTGTCACCGAGCAAGGGTTCTGCCAGGCGAAAAGACTCTGAGAATGCACTACGCCAACTGCAACACATACAATGCAGACTTTGACGGTGACGAGATGAACATGCACTTCCCACAGAATGAGCTTGCAAGGGCAGAAGCCCTCAACATTGCCGACACTGACCATCAATATCTCTCCGGTACGGCAGGAAAACCATTGAGAGGTCTGATTCAGGATCACATCAGTATGGGAGTCCATTTGACGAACAAGGACACCTTCTTCAACCGCGAAGAATATCATCAGCTCATTTACGCGGCCATCCGACCAGAAAGCGGTCATACCACAAGCGGTCGCATTGTGACAATAGGCCCTGCTTTCTTGAAGCCAATCCCACGCTGGACTGGCAAACAGATTGTCACTACCATCCTCAAGAACATCGCCCCGGAAGGATATCCAGGCTTGACGATAACATCCAAGTCGTCGACTTCCGCAAGGAACTGGGCAGAAGGCTCCGAGGAAGATACGGTAATCTTCAGAGAAGGCGAGATGCTCTGTGGTATTCTGGACAAGGCTCAAATCGGTCCTGCTGCTGGTGGTCTCGTCAACTCGATCTATGAAGCTTACGGTCATGTCATTGCCGGAAAGCTTCTCAGTATTCTTGGTAGACTTCTAACAAAGCTGCTGCACATGCGTGCTCACTCATGTGGTGTCGAAGATCTGGTCTTCACTGCCAGTGGTGATGCAGACAGGAAAGCAGCGCTCAAGGACGCAGAGACCATCGGTCTGCAGGTCGCTGCAAAGTATGTCTCGCTGCAGAACGAAAATCCTACAACAGATGATCCTGAGCTGAGGAGGCGTCTTGAAGACGTGCTTCGAGACGATTCCAAGATGGCTGGTCTTGATAACATGGTCAACAATGCAAGCAGAGGGCTATCTTCTGCAGTTACCAAGCAATGTTTGCCTGCAAGCTTGGTCAAGCCCTTTCCCAAAAATCAGATGCAAGCCATGACTGGATCTGGTGCCAAGGGTTCGCAAGTCAACGCCAACCAGATCTCGTGTAATCTTGGACAGCAGGTCCTGGAAGGACGAAGAGTACCCGTCATGGTCAGTGGAAAGACCTTGCCATGCTTCAAGCCATTCGAATCGAGCATTCGCGCTGGTGGTTACATTGTGGATCGTTTCTTGACTGGTGTGAGGCCACAAGAGTACTATTTCCACGCAATGGCTGGTAGAGAAGGTCTCATCGATACTGCCGTCAAGACCTCTCGTTCAGGATATCTGCAAAGATGTTTGTGCAAGGGTATGGAGGGACTCAAGGCCGAGTACGACACCTCTGTTCGTGATACCGACGGATCTATAGTGCAGTTCCTGTACGGTGAGGACGGTCTGGACATCACCAAGGCCAAGTACCTGAATGATTTCAAGTTTATTGGTGAGAACTACATCTCCCTCTTCCACGCGCTCAACGTCAGAGAGGAGTCGGATCAGATGATTAACGAGGACGCATCGGAACATCTCAAGTCCGCGGAGAAGAAGTACCGCAAGACTCGTGATCTCGGATCGAGCGATCCAACTCTGTCCGTCTACCCTCCAAACACGAACGGTGGCAGTATCTCGGAGAAGGTATACCGCTCGGTGCGTGACTGGATGGACGAAAAGGACAACAAGATCATCATCGACAAGAAGACGAACCCCAAAGGTATCATGACCAAGAGAACCTTTCAGAGAATTCTTGACATGAAATATCTCAAGTCGATAGTCGAGCCCGGTGAGGCCGTCGGTGTTGTTGCTGGTCAGTCTGTCGGTGAGCCATCTACCCAGATGACCTTGAACACCTTCCATTTGGCTGGCCACGCCACGAAGAACGTCACTCTCGGTATTCCTCGTCTGCGAGAAATCGTCATGACAGCCAGTGCCTCTATCTCAACCCCATCGATGACTCTCTATCTGAATCCCGATATCAAGAAAGAGGATGGTCAGAAGTTTGCCAAGGGTATCAGTCGCCTCAGTCTTGCGGAAGTCATCGACAAGGTCAGTGTCACTGAGAAGATTGGCAAGGGTATTACTTCGGAGACCGCCAAAACATATACAGTTCATCTTGATCTGTTCCCGTCGGACGAGTACTGCCAAGAATACGCAATCAATGTCGAAGACGTCGTCCGCACAATCGAGACCAGACTTCTGCCGAGGCTGCAAGCTACTATTCGCAAGGAGCTCAAGAAGAAGGCTGGCGAGAAGAAACTTGGCGCCATCTCTGACGCCCAGCCGGAGATTGGTAGGTCTGCTGGCACGGTTGATCAGGAGATTGGCCGTGAAGAGGCCGAGCGTGAGGGCGGTGATGACGACTCGGACGACGAGGGTGACGACGATGCTACTCGGGACAAGAAGAAGAACAACAAGGCACAAGGAGGCTACGACGCACCAGACGACGACGAAGCAGAGATCGTCGCCCGTAGCAGAAAGGAAGCCGAGCCAGAAGAGGAAGAAGACGAGACCTACGGCGGCAGCGAAGACTCGTCGTCCGACTCGGAAGACGAAGCAGACGCCAAGGCGGCCAAAGCCACCAAAGCCGCCGACCGCGAAGCGCGCATCAAGGGAAACAAGAACAGCGAAGACGTCGCCTCCTTCCACTTTGACGACAACACCGGCTCGTCGTGCACCTTCTCACTCGAATACCCCGCCGAGACAGCCAAGCTCCTAATGCTGCACCTCGTCGAAGCCTCCGCTCGCAACGCGCTGATTCAATCCATCACCGGACTCGGCCAATGCATGTACACGACGGAAAAGATCGACAACGTCGACATCCCGGTAATCTCCACCGACGGCGAGAACCTGATCGCGATGCGCGAGTTCCAGAACGTGCTGGATCCAACCAAGATGTTCACCAACGACATCGCAGCCATGCTGCGCCTGTACGGAGTCGAGGCGTGTCGCGCGACCATTGTGCGCGAGATCGGCGCCGTCTTCGGCGGTCACGGTATCAGCGTCGACGCACGACATCTCAGTCTCATCGCTGATTTCATGACGAGAAGTGGTGGCTACCAGGCCCTCAATCGTCAGGGCATGAGGGATAATCCGTCGCCGTTCAAGAAGATGAGTTTCGAGACCACGGTCGGCTTCTTGCGCGATGCGGTGCTCGAGGAGGATTGGGACGATTTGAGGGGTCCTAGTGGTCGCATCGTTGTGGGTAAGGTCGGTCGCATGGGCACTGGTGGATTTGATGTCTTTGTGCCGGTCAGGCAGACTACGGGACGTGTGATTGTGAAGGAAGAGGACGAGATGATTGTTGAGGCTGCGGAAGAGGATTCTGATGAGGAGTTGTAGACAGTGTCAAAAGGGAACAGCATATGCGGTCTGGGTATTGGTGTTCAGGTAGTCATAGCGTATACCATTCTCTTCACCTCAAGAACGCAGTCACGTGCTCGCATCGACTTGTTCGTACTCGTCACGTGCAACATCAGTACGGACAACCACATGGCATTATTGTCGGCCACGGTCCCGATGTCCGCGACCAGCACACCGCCACGCGAATCGACGCCTATAGCACCGCTAATCTACCACATCCCTATACGACCACCGCCATAATTGAGATCGACACCGCGCTCCAACGCTCGTCAAGACTATCCCCATCAATCAACCAACAACACGACGGCATGGGCCGGATCTATGTACCACGTGTACCTGTACCTGCAGTAGCGAGCCGTTACCGGTAGTCGGCCAGAAGAAGCCACGCACGAACCCGTGACAGTCGAACAGCAGTACTGTACGTGTATCTTATCTACCGAAGGCAATTTGCCGCCTTCTGTAAACGGGTATACAGGCCTCATTTGCGGAGCGTTGTGCGTTGTTGACGTCGATGGCGCCGGCGTGTGCGATCGGGGG
>Ga0268246_10000049_pt1 | contig 130950 bp, 123 predicted proteins | sample AgamicOrSfe_FD_200242 | JGI IMG/M metagenome (GOLD analysis project Ga0268246, IMG submission 200242) | Agave microbial communities from Guanajuato, Mexico - Or.Sf.e (v2) (version 2) | ecosystem: Host-associated > Plants > Phyllosphere > Phylloplane/Leaf | place: Guanajuato, Mexico... | reverse complement strand
TTATGGAGCTACTTTGTCCGCAAACGTGAACATTCACGAGGAGATTATGACAGAATCTGATACCACGCTGATGACCTTCCAACTCCCGGGTATCCGATATCACCTCTCATAGTTGATTGATAACCAGGTTCATACTGTGAAGACATGTTTCTCTCGATATCATTTCGTGAACAGGATTTGATCTCCAACAGATTCCCCACATCACCCCCACATATGCGACCTTCCCCATCGGGGAGCCATATCAATTCCACCTTCCATTGATACACTGCTTTTCTGACTTCACTTCTTATGTACTACCAATTGATACGATGGCAGATATCTCGACATGTCCACCGCTCACACGAGCTTCGGTCCAAGAGGCGCACACGAAAATCAAGTCGTACATCCACCGCACACCAGTACTGACGTGCCAAACCATTACGCAGATTGCAAACACCGCCCAAACCACCAGCGACATCTCAACATCCGGTCAAGATGCCTCCCTACCGCCGGCCAAGCCGCGCATGAACCTCTTCTTCAAATGCGAGAACATGCAAAAGATCGGTGCCTTCAAAGCCCGCGGCGCATTCCACGCCCTGTCTCGACTATCAGCCGCCGAACTCTCGAACGGTGTAGTAACGCACTCGTCAGGCAACCATGCACAAGCACTCGCGTTGGCCGCCAAGACGTTCGGTGTCAAAGCGTATGTGGTCATGCCGAGCATCAGCACGCCGAGTAAGATCGAGGGCACAAAAAGTCATGGTGCGGAGGTCATCTTTTCCGGGTCGACGAGTGAGGAGCGGGAAGAGGTTGTTAGGGGGGTCATTGAGCGGACAGGTGCGAGACTCGTCCCGCCTTATGATCATCCAGATATCATTCTGGGACAAGGTACGCTGGCTTTAGAGATGCAAGAGCAGGTTGAGAGTATGACTGGGGGGTATCGGGGAGAGGGCACAACGAGGGGTGGATGTAGCTTTGCTGCTGAGAACGGGGTTGGTATAGAGGAAACGTCAGGGAGGAAAGGGTTGGACGCTGTCATTGCGCCCTGTGGTGGTGGAGGCATGCTGAGTGGTGTTGCGACCGCGTTGCAGGAAACGGGTATCAAAGTGTTTGGAGCCGAACCGAGTTTTCAAGGCGCGGACGATGCACAAAGGGGTTTGAAGCAGGGAAAGAGGATCGAGAGCGTCAAGACCTTGACAATAGCCGATGGACTGAGGACGCCGTTGGGTGAGATCACATGGAAGGTCGTCAGTGATACGGACAAGGTCAAGGGCATGTTCAGTGTGACCGAGGAGCAGATTAAGAGTGCCATGAGGCTGATGCTGGAAAGAGCGAAGATCTTTATCGAGCCATCGGCTGCTGTAGGCGTTGCGGTAGCGTTGTACAACGAGGAGTTCAGGCATATGGTAGAGAAAGAGGCTGGAGAAGAAGGATGGAATGTGGGTATTGTGTTGACGGGCGGTAACACAACGGTGGATGCCATAGCGAAGCTCTTCGCGCCTAGTGCTGTGCAAGGAGAGAGGCAAGAGGGGAAGGTCGGTATGAACGGCGAGAAGATTGCGGAGAACGTTGCGGGCTAACCATGTCGGACTTGCATCTGTACATAATAGACGGTTCGATTCCGCATCCTTCGTGCTGCACACTGTTCGGTCAGACATTAATGAAATGACTCGAGGAAAGGATGATATCTGGTTACTGTTAGATCTGAGGGGTCATGGTTGTCTCAAATATACCGATTAGGTAGGCGCACGGACGATGTGAATCTTGGGGTAAACAGTAATGACGATGTGGGGTGAAGTCTATTCCAAACAGGAGCCGCCAACCACCGAGGCGTAAGGTACCAATGAGGACTGACTCAAGCACGGATCGCATTGTCGTTGTGTTCCATCTGCTCCAGACGTTCCTGCACATGATGCCTGTTTCTTACACCTCGCCTTATGAGAAGATTTTGGCTAGTTTTGGCGACGTCCAGGGACGACTGAGACTATCCAGTGTGGTATTCGTTCACGTGATCGACCGCCTCCTGCCAGATTGACAGAACCGGAGGAGGGACGGCCGACATAAGTCAGGAAGGCGCGACGAAGGTGAAGATGCAGCAAGTCCTGCAGAATCAACGCGATAGGTGTGTCACCGTGTTCGGAGCAGTCTCCACTCCAGACTCATATCCATAACCCCTGCCTGACCAGCAGCTGATACTCCTTTCAGCTTTCCAAGCAGCAGTCCAATATTGCAAGAGTGCATGTCTTCTGGTCTTTCGAAGATGAATACATGGATCAAATCAGCACTGTTCTTGACCTCGGCCGTTGGAGTATTGCCTGGCGCTCATCCGCATCACAAGCCATCACAGTCACAAACACCGGGCTTCTATTCCGGATGGGATGGAATCAGATACATGTTCAGCTTGTAGGTGTCACCTTCTGGAAGGCCTCGACACAAGGTTAACCTTTGTTCTGTAGCGGCGACTCGTACTCGACCACAGAATTCAACGATTTACTACAACAGCCGAATCCGTCGAACCCGCTGGGCAATCCAGCCTACCCGTGAGTCAATCAAACGAGAATGACATTGATTTGATCTACAAGTATTGACGAGGATCAGTGGGTACACGTCGTCGAATGGACCGAATTGGGTAGACTTTCTCACGACAACGTACAACCAATCTTATATCGAAACTGTCAACCTGGCTGTGGGTGGTGCAACCGTGGACAGGCATCCACTCATTTCACAATCTTTCAAACATCAGGTCCGTGAGAGATATCTACCTACGTATTCCGGAAAAGCAGTACTACCTTGGGAAAGCCATGACACGCTGTTCGCAATGTTCTTTGGCATCAACGATATCGGAAACGAGTACAAAGTGGAAGAGGCATTTCTTGCCAGTCACGTCTTCCAAGTCTACAGCGAGCTGATCGATGAGCTATATCTGACAGGGGCACGAAACTTTCTCTTCATGAATGTTCCTCCAGTCGATCGCTCGCCTTGGATGACGACAGGCATTCCCAAGTTCCCAGGATGGCCCGCCTTCTATCACGCTGACATTGCCGACTTCAATTCACGCCTGATTGAGATGGTGAACAAGTTTGTAAGGACTCATCCAGACGTCACTGTGTTTATGTTCGATACCCACGCCATCTTTTCTCGAGTCTTGAACGACCCTTGCGATTACGTGGAGACATGCTCGTTGAAAAACACTACCCACTACTGCGAGGACTACCAAAGTGGCACTCCGGATTGGTATACGTTCGACGAGAGATGCGACATTCCTGTCGATCAGTACTTCTGGCTCAACTCTGCCCATCCAACATTCAGGATACACAATGCGACTGCGAAAGCTATAGCCGCGGGTTTGAGTCTCTTGGGCAGGTCGTCAGACAAGGTTGGAGCTCCTGTACAGATAGCATCGTAAACGAACAATCTCACGGCTGCAATGCACTCGTATATCTTATGTTCTTCGACAGGCACCTGTACGTCATTGTATTCGTGTTTATATCAGCATTTGAAGTGAAGATCTCATGCAGAGTATGGTTTATCCCAATGCAGGAACAGATCGGCGAACATACCGAATGCAGGCAGCGTTTGTTCCTGCCGCGCTTAATCTAAACATAGTCTCGCTCTAACCCACTTTAACCTCGGAAAACTCGACGCTGCATTTCTCTGATTGGCCTGCTTGAACTCCGACCGGATGATTTTCAAGCGATCGTCGGACCCCATCGCCCGAAACTGTCACGATTTGGGGTTCGATACGCGATTTGTGGCTACCAAACAAGTCAAGAACTCCACCCGGTTCCGGAATAATTTAGTATAATTTATAGTAGCTGCCACATCTGGACGCCATCATTCACTACTTCGAGCTCTTCCTCTGACACCGACACTGTACGACCTCCCGCGTACGTGCAGGCCGTCTTACGTGAGCACCCCAGTGAGCAGTGCTCCTCGCCGTTTACTGCAGCATCCCGCATTGAAGCTTACTGCGACGATTCTATGTCTCACGTTTCAACGCTCTGCGATCTCACGCGGCGTTTCCGAACTTCATAACCGTCAACTGTCTCACTTTCCAGCCTGACCAGCCTGACCTCGACTGTTTCGTTGTGCTCGGACAGGATCGTTACACACAGAGGCCGACTTGGCGCTCTCGACACCTCCATCCTCCGTCATTCAGCTTTCTCGCCTTTGATTGCTATATCCGTACGAGTGAATTGGATCGTCCAACATGTCGAAGCGCACCATCTATACCATTGTCACACCGCTCCCGAAGACCATTACAAGGGATACGGCCGTGAGAGCATTACACAACCATGGAGAGGTGAGTGCCACCAAGACACGTCATTTGCGCGTGACAGTGCAGGAACTAACTGCGACGAAAGATGATCGAGCTGAATCCTCTCGTCATAAGCCATGTACCTTGCAAAGCACCACCCCAAGCACCTGCCGACGAGTTCCACTGTATCTGGTACGAGTTGACCGACAAGATCTCCTACTTGCCCGGCATCAAGGGCTCCGTCACTTACAAAGCATGCTTTCACGACCTCCCCAAAGGACTTCAAACACACATTTATGCTCCAGCCGGACTCGAGATCAAAGAGAAATGGGTAATTGGCGGCAACGAGCAAGGCGAAGAGCGCGAGATTCTCGAACTCGGTCTACACGGAGTCCCTCGTGAAGGACTGTACCTGCGCGAAGACGTCGACATGAAATGTAACATGCTCATGACCTCGTTCGTCAAGAAGACACTCAAGAAAGCCCACGCTGTGCTAGTAGAGCGTCTGCTAGCAAAAGCCGATCTCGAAGAAGACAAAGCCTACCGCGCCAACTTCCTCTCGCCCAAGGTCATCAGATCCAACCCCAACTCACCCAGCGTCTCCTCGATACGCACCGCTCAAACACCGCGATCAACGCACATGCGCGAAGTCATGCAATTCGAAATGCCGGGCGACACGAACTATGCAGAGCTGCCGTCACACAACGGTCTGGGAATCGGCATCGCAGTATCGAGCCCGCAGCCATCCTACCACGCAGTATCGAGCCCACAGCCATCCTACCTGGATCCGCAGCGGCGCGACCGCGACCGCCACCCGTCCGTGGACGACAGCACGACCGACACCTCCTCCCTCTCGCGCTCGACGAGCATGCGCAGCTCGAACAGATATAGCATGGTGCACAACTTCTCGTCGCCGAACCCGCGCCAGATCTCACCAACAAATACCTCACCGACCAACTACTCGCCCACACACCTGAACTCGCCCGCCCCGCCGTACTCGCGCCAGAACAGCTCCTTCGCCGAACTCCCCGCGACCGAGAAAGCAGCCGTGCTGCGCGACGTGCAAGTACGGTACCCGGACGGGACACCGCCTGAAGAGCTAGACAGAAGCAGACTTGATGGCATTAGAGAGTCCGAGAACAGTGATGTTGTGCCTCCGTTACGGCTGGGCACGAGTCCCTTGCCCAGGAGGGGCAGTGGTAGTTTTCCGCCTCACATGCAACCGATGGGTAGTCCCGCGACCGTGAGGTTTGAGCTTGAGTAGTTGTATACGGGTAGTAAGGGGGGAGAGTGAGCTTGGGTGGTTGAGGTTGGCGAAAACACCATCGTAGCGCGCGCGACTTCCGACGGAAGGGAAGAACCAGGAAAGGGAGAGATGGGGTGAGCTGGACTTTGGATTTTTGATACCCTGACGCAGTTTTATGTATATACCAAACTACAATTTCGACATTTATCTCAATACGATTATTGGAAGCACCCGGTTGCTCCATTCACTTACTGTATACAGAATTTGTTGTTCGAGATTGAGTAGCTTGATGGATTACCCGTACGGCTTATAGGGATCTTTTATTGTTGGTCATGACTTACAGAGAGAATCACGTACACGAAGTACTGCATGTGGTTGCAAGTAAACCAGACATCAAATTTTGTGTGGCCCAACCGGGCGCCTCCCAGAACGATTTGATATTTTACATGACCAACCGGGATCCAGGCAGGGAAAAGCGTGTATCTATCAACTCCTCCCTCCTCCTCTTGCTCTCCCACTTCCTTATCCTCCCCGACAAACTGCTCTTGCTCATCCTCTCCGTTATGCTCCTCGACGAATCCTCGCAGAACTTCGACAAATCTTCGCAGACCGATTTCTCACTGCGACTCTGGTCTGAGCGAGCGAACAGCTTTGCCGGCACGCCAGATCTCCAAGTTGCGGATCTCCTCCATCTCGGCCTCAAACTTGGCTCTGTAGTCCTTCTGGGACGCGTACTCGAGGGTGCGGCGGGTTTCCTTAATGGGTAATTAGTTTTTGTTGTGTTTGAATTTTTTGAATTTTTGTATCTTACTTCGCCCTCCTTCACCGATGTATAGAGATCGTCAAAAACTGGCTTTAGAGCGTCCTTGAAGCGTGCGGACCAGTCAATGGCGCCGCGACGGGCGGTCGTCGAGCATGCGGCGTACATGTAGTCCTACACAGTCATTAGCTTCTTGTTGTTTTATTGTGGAGACTGTTGCACATACCATGCCGTTAGCACCAATCAATGGGTAAAGAGACTGGGTGGCCTCCTCGACGGTCTCGTTGAAGGCCTCGGAGGGGGTGTGGCCGCGCTCGCGCAGAACCTCGTATTGCGCGAGGAACATGCCGTGGATGCCGCCCATCAGGCAGCCGCGCTCGCCGTACAGGTCGCTGTAGACTTCCTTCTCAAAGGTCGTCTTGTACATGTAGCCCGCGCCGACGGCGACACCGAGTGCGACGGCCTTCTCCTCGGCCTTGCCGGTCACGTCCTGGTAGATGGCGACGGAGGCGTTGATGCCGCGGCCCTCGCGGAAGAGAGAGCGCACTGTGCGGCCGGAACCCTTTGGTGCAACGAGGATTACGTCAATGTCGGTTGGGACCTCGACCTTGGTCTGGCTCTTGAAGACTGGGGAGAAACCGTGGGAGAAGTACAGGGTCTAGCAAGAGGAGTCAGAGTCAGCAAATGTGTTTCTGTGTTTTGAATGGCATTGCTTGTACATACCTTGCCCTTGGTGAGCATTGGCTTGAGGTGAGGCCAGGTCTCGGATTGCGCGGCGTCGGAGAGCAAGTTCATGATGATAGTTCCCTTGTTGACAGCCTCGTCAATGTCGAAGAGGTTCTTGCCCGCGACCCAACCGTCCTGCTCGGCCTCCTTCCACGAAGCACCACCCTTTCTGACACCGACGATGACGTTCAAGCCGTTGTCGCGAAGGTTGAGACCCTGACCGTGACCCTGGGAGCCATATCCGATGAGAGCGAGGGTGTCGTTCTTGAAGTACTCGAGGAGCTTCTCTCTTGGCCAGTCGGCTCTCTCTGCGCACGTGTTAGGTACTGCATGCAACTCATTGTTCTGTCCAATCTCGACCTACCGAAGACATCCTCCTTGACACCGGCAAAGTCAACAGTCTTGACACCACGGGTCTGCTGCGCGGACACGGCGATCTTTGGGGACTGCTTGACAGCAGAAGCGCGACCAGCGTTCAGAGCAGCAGTCAAGTAAGTCCTCTGCTGAACAGCTGGGCGGTTCAATTGCTTGAGGGAGCTCCTCAGAGCACGGCTGGCGCTTCTTGTTGCAGACATTGTGTGATGTGTGAATTGAAAATGGAGTTTAGAAGTAGGCAACTTGAATTTCGTCGCGTTTACAGGAGTCACTCGAGTATGGGCCAATTTTGCTGGCGACATCGGCCAGCTTCCATTTTCGTGCGCACGGTTCGAAAATCCATCGGCCCCGGCCCGCTGATGAGCTCCTCCGGGGTAACCAGCAACCTCCGTCACATGAAAGAGAAAAGAACAACATTCACTCGCACCGAAGTTGAGAATCTCACGACATTTTGGCTATCTATCATCGTGGAGCAGAGACTTGTAATCTCTTCCATGTCGAAGGTCACCTAATAAGCGCTCGATACATTGGTTGTCGACAAAGTGTCACGTGTAGTAGTGTAGTATGGCTATAGCATTATATTGTACAGGGCAGCAGAATGTCCGTGCACGCCTGGGCCTAGTGGTGTTATCCATCAGTTCTACTTGAGCATCAAAGATCGAAGAATAACACGAATAGCTTACTACATCGTTGGTTTCCTACCAATCCTCGCTGGGAACGCAATCACTCGAAGCCACTGCCAAAACCGCCGCCAAAGCTACCCAAACCACCGCTCCTTCTCATACCCGCGATCCTCTTCACATTGTCTAAACGAGCTCTCTCCGCCTTCTCCACGATCACTCTGCGCTCCGCTTCACGTGCAGCATAGTTGATACTGCTCTTCTTGCTACCTCCCATACGAACATTTGAGCTGCCATCCCTCTTGAGAGGAGGTGGAGGCATCGATGTCGAAGCCGAAGTCGTCGATTGGTTGGTCGTTGCTCGGCGAAGGAGGGATGGCGCTTTGAATGAGCCGAATGAGCGCATCGAGCCTGATTGGAAGGCCAGGTTGCTGGTGTCTGCCGATTCACTTGCTCCAGATGTGGTATTCCTGAGCAGAAGTCTGTCGACGATCTCTGGCTTTGCCGGAGTGCGTCGGGCCGAGTATGGTGCTCTTTCGACTGGCACGTCTGGGGCGCCTAGGATCTCTTGGGTTGCTTGCGCTACGTCTTCCATGTCATGGTCGTCAAGCCCGTCGTACTCGTCGTCTGAGAGTGAGACACGCTCCTCACGCGCATGCGGCTCGTCGATCAGGAACGACAGCGACTCTCTGACTTCATCCAGAGAAGCTGGCTTTCGGAATGCCGAGTGAAGTGTGCGGCGCAATGGACCTGGCAGACGCTTCGCAGGACGGTCAATGCCTTGAGGCTGGTCTTCTGGCTTGCGTTTCAAAGCGTTACCACTGATGGATGTTAAAGGCTGAGCCTCTCCAGTTTGTGTGGCTTGTTGTGAGGCTGAATCTTGTGAATCAGGAACGGTTTCTTCCGCACCATCCTCTTTGCCATCGAGAAGGTCCATCTCCTCTAGCTCGTCACGGTCTTCGATGGCTCTCAGAAAAGCCTCTTTCTTCTGATTTCCGTTGAACTTGCCCAACTTCTCATCATCAAGCAAGAGCCTCCTCTTGCGAGCTTCTTCGCGCTGCTTCCGACGTCGACTCTCGTTGATCTGCTCGTCTTCATCCGAGTCTAGATCGAAAGCTCCTCCGCGTTGGCGACGCAGAGCACCAGACATGAGGTCCTTGTAAAGTTTGGAGGTCTGGGCCTCGTTATCAGCTCGAGCCTTTTCGCTACATCGATGTTAGCATGCCATCAATTCGTGATTGGCCGAGTACTTACGCATAGAACGCAGCCAGCTTCCTCTCGTCGACATTCACTTCACTCTCATCGATCATGGCCTTGTCCTCCGCATCAGCTTCTTCGTCGCTGTTCTCCCTATCGTCACCACCAAGTCCAGCGTATTCGTCCTCAGACTCCTCGGCTTGCTCGTCAAACATTGCCTTGGCTTCACTCTTCTTGCGGTCAAAGTCGGGCTGCACGCGTTTTGACGCAGCTTTCTTCATGACGTCGAAGGCAGTGTTGTCTTTCACAGGATGAATGACTGGAACGCCACCAACAACCGACTCGTCGTCATCTGCATCGGACTCCTCAGCCAGGCCGATTCGTTGCTGAAGAGTACGGCGCCTCTGTGGGAGCGGCGATTCAGACACTGGAAGTACAACAGTATCTGCGGTAGATGGACGCATGCTACCCCGTCGAGCCGGCGTGTCACGGTATCCGAATCCGACGTCCTGAGAAGGACTCGGAATATTCGATGTCTGCGACAGACGCGCCATGGCGGGAGTAGCCAGAGCAGCCTGGGTGTAGTCGAGGTTGATCTGCTGCGATGGCGTCGACTCTTCTCGGGCTCTATTCGCAGTATTCTGGCTATCTTCGACAATTGACTCCTGCGTCTCGTCGACGAATGCCTGCTCGAAAGATGGGAGGGGCACGAAAGGAACGCTCTTCCGGAAGAGCTCAATCGAGTCTTGCTCCTGGGATGCGTCGGCTTGAGATTGTGACTGCGACTGTGATGGCGAGCCCATAGTGGCGGCGAACATCTGAGAAAGTCCCATCGCGGCGGCTGGTTTCGGGCCGAAGCCAAAGGCAGCAGCTAAATCGTCGTTCATCAGTTGTCCTTCTTGATGAGGAACGGCTGGTGGGAGCTGGTTGTCTTCTTCGTCATCATCGTCATCCTCAATCACTCGTCTCTTTCGGTTTGTCGGTTTCGGTGCTGAAGGTGTCTCCTCATTCTGTGTCGACGAGACCATCTCTTCTGCTTGATCGTCTTGGCCTTCAGCGCCTGCATCCGCGTCCTCCTCTGCCGCGTCGTCAAGCAAAGGGTTAGCATCAGCATCGACTTCCATCTCATCTTCGTCCTCAGACCCAGACAGCTCGGCCTCCGCCTCTTCACCTGCGTCTTCTTCGCCACTTGCAACGTAGTCTTCGTCCTCGCTCTCGTCGTCACTAGCGAGCATGCTGACGTCACCACCTTCCGCCCTGGCTGCCTTCTTCTCCTTTTTCCGCAGCTCGTCGGCTTCCTGGCGAGCACGCTCGAGCATGTTCTCAAGCTCCATCTGGTCTTTCTCGCGCTCCTCTTCGGTCATAATGATCTTGCCCTGAGCACGCAAAGCTGCAATTCTCTCGTCTCTTTCCTGCCGCAACTGAAGAGCGGCACGTCTGCGCAGGACCGTCTCAAGCTCTCCAGGAGTCATGGAAGGTCGAGCATTTTTACTCTTCTTTTGCGGCTCAGATCCGATCCCGGCAAGTCTTCGAAGAGTCAGAAATGCTCGTGACTCGTTTGCCTTTTGTGGTTGAACGTTGTTGAAAACCGAGAATCGGTCTTTGACGATCTCTAGATCATCATCAGAGTCGTCGAGATTTGCCAATTGAGAAGGTCGAGCTCCTGGAAGAACGCGAATCCGCAATGGCCGCTGATTTGATGGTAAGGAAGCTCTGTTGACAGTAATAGGAGCTTCTATGGTAGCCGGCGCTTTGCCTTTGTCGACTTTACCAACCGGCTGGGAGGATAGTACATCCTCGAGGCTGGGTAACTCTTCCTCCTGGTCCTGGTCGTCGATAACGTTTGTTCTTCCTGGCGACCTCTTGTGCTGCTCGTTCGCACTAGGTGGGCTTGAGGGAGGTGTGTCCGCTCCAGTGGCGCGCTCGTTGTCTGACGAAGCCAGCGCTGAAGACGAAGTGGTAGGCTGATGTTGTTGCGGTCTGGTTGCTGAGGTCTCCGGCTCCTTCTTACGAGCGAATTTGGCTGCAAAGTCCGTCATGGTAAACCTCTTTTTCACTTTCGCCTGATGCGTAAGTTGCATGTTACGATTCATGCGCTGTGTCTCTTTGTTCATCTCTTCAATTGCTTTCCTGCTAGCCTTGCGTGTAGGTCTCGCTGACGAACTCAAGATCTGGTCGGCGTTTGCATCTTGTGTGTCTTCCTCTTCATCCTCTTCTTCCTCGAACAGCGTAGCTACCGAAGTTTCTGCCTGCAAAGCCCTTTGCTCTTGCTCTTGCGCTTCCTTCTGTAGTCTTTCTTCTCGTCGCTTGGCGATCAGCTGCTGCAGCCGGCGGTTGTTCGCAGGATTAGATGGCAAGTCTGAATCTGAGCCCGACTGCGCGTCCGAGTCGTCGTTTTGGAGGAACGGCAGTGATACCGGCGCTGGCTGTGGGCTTGTCCTTGTGGATGGAGCGTCTGCTGGAGGAATTGGGGATCTGCCGCTCGCTGTAGACGTTGCTGGCGAACTTCGTCGTGCGCCCAAGGGAGAAGCGCTTGATTTTCTGGTCGTGGTGGCTTTTGTGGCAACCACCATGGGAACCTCGGGCGTTTTCGATGCTTCATTGCTAGGTCCAGTTCCTAGCATCTGTTGTCGCATCTTCCGATATATCTCTTCTGGGTCCTCCTCTTCCTCTGCCGAGGACTCGTTTTCTATGATGGCGGACCTGCCTGCCATCCTCGCAGCAAGGCGACCTCGTGGAGCTTGGGGAGCCTCGTCTTCCGATGAACTCTGATCGAAAGGCATCGATGTGGCCGTGCGGTTATCTGGCTGCTCAGAGCCGGAACGTGATCCGGTGTCTGACATGTCTGCGGTAGTTCGTTCTTCCGCTTTAGTAGAGAACGCGGATAATAAGTTGAGATCAGAACGTGTTCATATAATGATTTGGTCGTATAGTGTTTTCGAAAGGCGAAAGGGTATCAATTGGCGTGAATATCAGTTACAAAGAAAGAAGAAGGTGCAGAGGTGGTGGATTCGCGTCTGGCTCAGCACGTTAATCGGAACGTGGGACGTAAGACGCGCCGCAACGCGGAATTTCGTCGCGACCGCGTCGATGTCATAAAATTTCAGTGGGCCAGACGTGCCGCTGTGCAACAACCTTCTGTCGAAGATGAATTTACATTTCCACACTCATTCTGATCTGACAGTATGAGCTACATCAAAATTTCTCGTGTTGCGGACCGTTGTACATCGACAATGGGACGAAGATGCGCGTATACTGACGTGATAAGGTTCTGAGATCCGCTCTGTAGCAAAGTGCTATTAGCAACTACGTCCAACAACTTGACCGCGCTTATAGAAGCATCAATTTGTTCTACGAGCCGGAGGCAAATGAACAAGAAAGATATCGGCAGTCTAGATGAGCTAGAATAACGGCTAGAGGTCTCAAAGTAGAAAACATCATAACATCAAGTTGAACTCACAACAATCTTTGGTATCTCGCTCTACGCTGTGCTGCAACTCATGACTCCACGCCTGCTACCACATGTCTCACCACTTACTGGGGCGGCACAAACGGCGTGACAAGCATCTGACTGAACTTCTCCAACCTGTCCGCGCCCCTGACCTCCTCCACCAACAGCGGCATCTTAACCACGTTAAAGTCCTCCTCATACAGCTCCCCAATCTGCTCCAGATACTTCTTCTGCATCTTCCTGCGCGCATTGCACTGCTCGCAAGGGTTGTCCGCCTTGGGGAACAGCAACTGATTAACCACAATCGCATGGGTATCGATCTCATAACTGCTCAATTCCTGAATCATGCGCTCCGTTTCGTACAGCGACAAAAACTCGGGTATGCAGACACACACAAACGTCGTCATGTCGGCGTTCTTGAACTGCGTGTTGACCTCGCCGATTGTCGCGCGCAGGTCCTCCATCTTGCGCAGCATGTCGTCAAGGTTCTGGCCGTTGGGCAGGCCGCCGCGCGCGCCGAGGACTGTGTTGAGCATGGGACCGAATTGTGTCGAGAGCTGCGATAGCTTACCGAGGGCTTTCTCTAGCACGGTCGGGAACTGCAGGAAGCGCAGCGTGTGGCCCGTTGGTGCGGTGTCGAAGATTATTACTTCGTAGCTGAGCGATTTGACTTGCTTGAGCACTTCGGCGAAGGACATTGCTTCGTCCACACCAGGGATCTGTGTGTGTGTCAGTATATCTTTGTGCCTCTCATCATTTGTTTATCTGTTCCTGAGCTCATAGAGACGTACACTGAATGCCAGATCCTGCATCATACCGCCCATGCCACCGAGTCCGGCCATACCAGCATCTCCCTGATCTTCCTGTCCCGCAGCGAGCATGTCCTGGATACTGCCGTTGGGATCGATTTCCATAGCGCTGAGGTTGGTGAATCCCTCGACCAATCTTGCGTCCTTGCCGAACTTCTGGTTAAAGGCATCTGACAGGTTGTGTGCGGGGTCGGTCGAGATGAGCAGGACCGACTTGCGGTGTTTGGCCAACTGGATGGCGAGAGAGCAGGAAGTCGTCGTTTTGCCGACACCTCCTTTGCCGCCGACGAAGATCCAGCGCAGTGACTTTTGATCGAGAATGGGTTGGAGGGACGGCGCCATTGCGTCGTCCGTGTTGACAACTGCTGTCGAGGCCATTTTGGTGAGTGTAGTGTGTGAATGCGGTCCTAGTCCTCAGAGGATTCTGTGTCAATGAGGGAGTCGAGTGTTTGTGAACCAGAAATACGATACGTTGTCAACTGTAGTAGTCTCCAGAGTACATGAAGGTACAGAATGTTGCGGTAATAATTAGAGCAGCTTGCGGCCAGCTTGAGTTTACGCGTGCGGGGCACAAACTTCGTCATCGGTGGCAGGCATCACTTATCCATTCACTGTACAGGTATTTCTTCACTTCAGCTTGCAACATCGATCATTGAGTTACAACGTTTTCTAAGCTGATTGTACGTGCAATTGTTTTGATCATTCATGAGAGTCTATCGCTTTTGCATGCTCGAGAGCATGCCGTGTATTTTTACAACCGTGACGCCTCGCTTGAAAGCATAGCTAGCAAACCGGCAATCAGTTGAAGAATTTACTGTAAGCGGCCTTCTCCTTCTTCTGGCGATCAGTCTGTCTCTTCTTGACGGCTGCCAGCTCGTTCTTGATACCAGCGTCATTTGGCACGAATTTGAGAGCAGCCTCGAGATCGGCCACTGCACCTTCCTCATCCTTCATATCTTTTTTGGCAAGCGCACGACGGTAGAGAGCCTTGCCTTGCTCGGCCTCCTTGATACCATTGATCGCGAGTGCGTTGGTAGCGGACTTCTCAGCATCACCAAACTCCTTCAGCTTGAGCTGAAGAAGCGCGCTGTTCAAGTGAAGGCTGATTCTGAGGGTCGTCAATTGGGTGTTGAGATCGGCAGGGTCATTCTCGAGTGCCTCTGGGTATTCGTGGAGGTAGCGCAGACCCTTCTGGTACTTGCTGAGTCCAGTCTCGAGGTTGCCGTCCTTGAAGAATTTGGTGCCCATGTCCTTTAATTCGGTTGCAATTTTGACGATCTCTGGTCCACTGAACTCCTCGCCAGGCTTCTTCTGGTCGTCCGGGAAGTCCTCGTATGGGTCTCCGGTGCTGTCTGGCGCCTTCTCTCCAGCCTTTTCGTATTCCTCACCCTTGAGCTCTCCACAGTCTACAATAACACAGTCTTTCTCTGGCTTGTCGTTTGGACCACATGGAGTGTTTTCAATGGTTCGCGCCACGCTCTTTCCCGACAAAACCTCTCCGAACACTACGTGCTTGCCGTCAAGATGTGGTGTTGGGACGGTGGTGATGAAGAATTGGGAGCCATTTGTGCCTCAAGCGCATGTTAGTACGGTAACCGAACAACGACGGCGAGTCATGACTCACCTGGACCAGCATTGGCCATGCTGAGGAGGAATGGCTTCTCGTGCTTGAGCTCGAAGTTCTCGTCCTCAAACTTCTCTCCATAGATTGACTCTCCTCCAGTACCATTGCCGGCAGTGAAGTCTCCACCCTGAAGCATGAACTGCTTGATGACACGGTGGAAAGAGGAGCCCTTGTAGTGCAATGGAGAGCCAGCCTTGCCCTTGCCCTTTTCACCAGTGCATAGCGCGCGGAAGTTCTCGGCAGTCTTTGGTACGACTGAGTGAGGCGTCAGTGCGTGAACTATAAGTCAGAGATAATCTGAGAGATACCATCATTGTACTAGACGTTGTTAGTATGCTTAATAAGCTAAGGTCAGCGTCGATGGACTTACCAGCTCAAAGGTGATTCGACCAGCCTTGCTCTTGCCAATGGCAATGTCGAAAAAGACGCGGCTTCGCTGGGTTGTAGACATTGTGTATACTCGAGTTTGCGGTATATTTCGTGAAGATGTTGTGTTGCGATTGGTGTTGGAGGATCAATGTTGTAGTCGCGAGTTGAGTTTCTGGACTTGCGCTGATCGCCAGAAGATTCGAGACGCGGTTGAAGCGCTCCGACTCCCACTACCCCACATCACCCCGCATCACGTGATATGAATGATCAGTCCCACATAGTTGAACTGCATGGCGTATCTTGTGCTGTTGACACAAATGAGACAGACCAAGTTGAGCAAGCCGATTGATCGACACAGTGGCGGCCGAAGAAGCGAAGTAGACGTCCAAGTATCATCCCCTGCAGCAGTTCATTCCAGAAGAGAGGCAGGCAAGACGAACTGCTGTTGAATTTTGCCCTTGATGGTCTCAGTGTCTGAAGGTAGCTCTCCAAGCGAAGTAGGATTGTCCATCGGTGGAGGACTTGTGTCAATCTCAATTGTAACCTGAGGTTAACATTAGCTCGGTGGTAACAGAATTTTGAGAATGCACGCTGGGGATTTACCGCGCCATCCTCACAGCAGTAGTCGACACCTACAGGTCCATCGTTGATCAGGGCTACGTCCATCATGGCCTGGAATACGCCGTCTTTGACGCGCTCGGTACTGTATAGCGATTGCATCTTATTGAAGAACTGGTCGTACAACTCCTTTGCGACTGCGGGCTTGGCAGATTTGTGAAAGTCCGGTTTGTTGCCCTTCTTGGTCGATGCTAGGAGAGTGAACTGAGATACTGTGATCATAATGGTCAGCAATTCGTGTCCGTAATTGCTCCATAAGGGACTCGGCGGCGAGGCCATGGAAGACCAACCACATAAGACCTCCCCATCAATGTCCTTGACGTTGTTCTTCCACTTCTTGCCGTCATCGCCATCCCATAGTTTCACTTTGAGAATCTTGTTTGCCATGGACTCGACTTCCTTCGGAGTATCATCTTTGCCGATCGCCGCAAATACTAGAAGTCCTTTGCCAATGGTAGAGATGAGCTGACCATCTACAGTCACCGAGGCAGACTTGACTCGTTGTAGGACACCTGAACCATATCAGCTATGTCGGCCACATACTCCAGGTTGTGATTCGACCAACTCTTCATATCAGGCCTCCTCCCCGTCCACGGCCGAGAATGACGTCGTGGGTTGTAGGTTCGTGCTACGCGACAGCAGATAATTATACAAATGCCGTCGCAGATCCAGGTTCAGGACTCGCGTCAATGCAAATAATAATACACAGTAACATACACTAATGTACAAAGATTGTCGAACCGAATAAAATGTAAGATGCACGAGATATCGCGAAAGTGATCTTCAGCGCGCTCGCGTCAAAATCGCCGGTCTGGGGAAGTCGGCCATTGGACGGTTCAACCTCACGCCAAGACTTAGCATTACAGCGCATTAATTCACAAGCAGCGCAACAACTCTTGATGACTACGTACCTCGTCGAGTGACTTCTCTTAATCCTCATTCATTATAGAGATTCGAAAACTCTCATTTTGCGCCATCTCAGAGGCACAAACGCACCAGCCATAAGCACGTGAGCCTGCCCCCACGACGCAGCAACAATGGCAGCACGAAAGCTCCAACAAGAGATCGACAAGGTGAACAAGACCAGTTCTTGTATTCAACCCGATACTGACAGTTAGACAGACCTTCAAACGGGTCGCAGAAGGCATCCAAACGTTCGAAGGAATATACGATAAGCTTCAGCAATCAACAAACCCGTCACAGAAGGAGAAACTCGAAGATTCATTAAAGAAAGAGATCAAAAAGCTTCAACGATCGCGAGATCAAATTAAAGCTTGGGCATCGCAAAATGACATCAAAGACAAGAAGCCGTTACTGGACAATCGAAAGGCCATCGAGACGCAAATGGAGAAGTTCAAGGCCGTGGAGAAGGAGATGAAGACGAAAGCGTATTCGAAAGAAGGTCTATCGGCTGCAGCGAAACTGGATCCAAAAGAGAAAGAAAAGCTGGAAATGTGCGAATTCATATCGAATATGGTCGAGGAGCTCGAACGACAAATAGAGACATTTGAAGCAGAGACCGACACCTTGCAACTGACCATGAAGAAGAAGAAGGACACTGCGAAGGCTGAGCGGATAAGTGAACTCGAGGAGTCGACGGAACGACATAAATGGCATCAAGGGAAATTGGAACTGTTATTGCGAGCTTTGGAGAACGGCGGAGTGGACACGGATGCAGTGAAAGACGTGGAAGACGGCATCAAGTACTACGTGGAGAGCAATCAGGAAGCCGACTTTGTGGAAGACGACAGCATGTACGATGACTTCAACCTGACAGCGGAAGAGGATCTTTACGGCATGAACAACGATGGGGACAAGGATTCGTCGCAAGACACCCAGTCGGTTCAAGCCGAACCAACAGAGACCGAAGACAAGGTCAGGACGCCAAGTATATCAGCACCAAGCCCAGCTCCAGCTCCAGCACCGGCGCCGAAACCGACAAAACCGGTCGAAACCCCCGTCACACAACTTAGAAGACCATCGATACAGCTCAAATCACCTTTACCGGCGCTTGCAACATTACACACGACTGCTCCGACAAGTACAGCAGGCGCGGTGCAGAACGGCATGAAGCCTGCGCCCTTACCCACGATACCGACAGGTCAGCCATTGAAGTACGCGTCAGCAGCTGCAGCCGCCGCAGCAAGCGACAAGAGCGGTGTAGGTATCGCGCCACTACCGCCGCCGACGAATCCGGCTCCTCGTGCGCCGGCGTCGGAAACAGCATCGCCTGCACCAACACCTTCACAGCCCGCCACCGTATCTCCTTCACCACCACAGTCCGCAGCTGCTCTACCAATTCGACCACTGGAAACTCCGACCGCCCAAGCTTCTCCTGCGACAGCACCATCACAGCCAACGATAGCACCGGCACCAAAGGAGACCGCGGTGAAACAACTCACAAACGGCAACGCAGTGCAAGCACCCCAGGAAGAAGAAGAAGATGAATCAATCTACCACCTGCCCTCCAGCCTCGCCGACGTGCTCGAGTCCTTCCAAGCCACAAAAGCGCGCTCCACAACACTGCAACCACTGGACGAGCGCATGCTCGCCGTCTCCCGCGCCGCCGCGCCCGAACCCCTCGACGCTGAGCGCCCGAACCACTACAAGCCCCAACAACCCTACGCCTACACGCCGTCGCACTACCCACAAGAGCCGCTGGGCATCTTCGACGACCCGCGCCTGTACAGCCGCATCGACACGGACACGCTGTTCTTCAGCTTCTACTACCGCCAGGGCACGTATCAGCAATACCTGGCGGCGAAAGCGCTCAAGAGCCAGTCGTGGCGCTTCCACAAGCAGTACCAGACGTGGTTCCAGCGACACGAGGAGCCCAAGAATATCACCGAGGAGTACGAGCAGGGCACGTATCGCTTCTTCGACTATGAGAGTACTTGGTAAGTTCTGGACGTGCAATGGCCAGAGATGTAGGAACGATGTGGCTAACTCTGTTTTTTTTAGGATGAACCGTAGAAAAGCGGATTTCAAGTTCGCGTACAAGTTCCTGGAAGATGATATTTAGTATGGTATCAACGGAGAGCTCGTACGTGGGTGGGTAGTCGAGGTGTATGCAAACGAGGCAGCTGTTGCCTGATGTGACTGGAGCACATCTATTCTTCCAGCCAGCAGATCTAGTGCTCTGATTGCTGCGATGTGGTGCTCGTGATCGTGTAAAGTAATGAAGTCATGAATAAAGGACGCTATGCTACTGCGGGATATCAATATGAGGGAGAGACGCCTGGGAATGCCTCAGGTAGGTACAAGTGACCTTCACCCAAGTTATCCACTATGAGCTACGCTGAAACTCGGACAAGAAGGTAGTGTTCACGACGCCGCTCTCCCTTTGCCTTTGTCAACGAGTGGCCTTTCCTCTGCCGTTTCGTACGCAGAACTGCCCGAGAAAACGCCATGCTCGTCAATACTCCGCTCATGCATGCGCCGGACATCTGTCTGTCTCCTCTCTTCCGCCGTCTCATACGCATCGCTACTCGAGACGAGATCTTGCCGCTCATCATGATCCGGTTCCATCTCATGCGCGACCTCGTCATGTTTCCGATTCGCGTCCTCCTCCCTCCCATCCATCTCCTGCTTCATCTCCTCGCCCGTCATGCCGCTCTGCTTCGCGCCAGGCGCCTCGTTACTCAACGGCCCCGAAGACTCCAGACCCTGCCAGTCCTTTGCTGGCCATTGAGCGGAATTGTCCATGGGCCCGTCGGTCTCGCCCTCGCGTACGATGCGCCGGATGTCGCTCCAGTACTCCAGTCGGCGGACCTCGCGGTCCGCGGCATCGACTGCTTTGAGGAGATTGTCAATGCGCGATTTCTCGCGGTCGCCCTCTGGTTTCGCTTGCGCGGTGTGCTCGTCGCGGTGCGAGGACGCGGCGTTGACTTGCTCCATAAGCATTTCGAGTAGGTGCCGCCGGCTGTTCTGAAAGACTAGCCGCGCCATGATGTCCGGTATCTGGTCTTGTAGATAGTAGAGCTCATCGCTGGCGTTCTGGACGAAATTGCGGACCAGGACCAGTTTTTGCCTATCGATGCTGGCGATTTTGAGTAGTTTGAGCAGAGTCGCTGTGTCTCGGATGTCTTGTGAGTCCTCGATATTCTCGCGGCTGGTCTTCGCACGTAGGGCACCAGACGCAGCGAGACTAGGCGTATGGGAGTCTGCGGTGCTACGTGTCTTGGAGGGATGAATGGTAAAATACTCGGGTGTGAGCATGTGCGCTTCCGACATGTGCTTTTTATCTGGCGTTTTGCCCGCGTGATGGTGTGCATGTTTCCGGACCCTTTTCCTGAGCCACCTTCGCCGTCGCACGAACGAGTGGAACCACGGGTGATTGCCATGCCACGAAAACCCGCCAAAAGCCAAAGAATACTCCCATCCGTCTTCGTCTACATCCCGTGACATGTCGACATACCAAGACTTCCATGCCCACTCCCATTCTGGATCCGGGACTTGTGCATTGGTGATGTTCACTGGACTGGTTCTGCCTTGAGCGTTTATCCACGGCTTCGGGTCGAAGTTGAGCAAGGAATTGGAAGAGAAATGCGGGACGCCTAGTGTGAAGAGACCTCTCTGGTTCTCGTACAGAACATCGATCACAGCATCCTCGTCTATAGCCTGTCGGAGTTTCTTCCTCTTGAGCAGTCCCTTCACCTTACCCTTGCCCCATCCCAGTGTGCTTTGTGGGTTTGCAGGCTCTTGGTTCTCAAAAGCACCAGGCTCGTCGTGTGCTTGCCATCTGTGCTTCTGAAACCGCGAGTATTTGTGATTCGAGACTTGCTGCTGGATTTGCGTCTTGGTCCACTGCCTAAGGAGGACTATGTCGCTGGGTGCTCGGTTCAACGATGGTGGATGACTTCCATTCAGGCTGTTCCGGTCGCTTGCCTCCGGAACATGCGAGACTGTATGATCTATGAGGGATATCTGTTGGCCTAACCCAGGACTGCTGATGGTTTGGTGCAACGTTGAATTCCCGGTCGAGTCGTTCAAAGAGTTGGACATGCTCCGAGTGCTGGTTCCTCACTGCATGGCACTTCGCTTCCACGACTCGCGATTTCGCTTTTCGAATCCGAAAGAAATGAATACTGGTTATTAGATATGGTGAGAATGTCAAACGTCCAGACCACGAGATGATCTACTTTCGAGTCGCAGATCGTCTTGGCGACTTCGCGGTTGGCCGCGGCGTCGCTGGCTAAAAACGGCGCTAGTATATGCGGGGAAAGCACATGGCAGAAGTGGGAAGCTCCGACCCGCTGTGAGCAACGGATGACGTGCCTGCCTTCTGCGTGCTGAGTGGCTGTTTCTGCAAGGTGCGGACTGCCTTGGTTACTGCAAGCTCAGCTGCCCTGCCCTTACTTTACTATCTTCTCTATACTCTCGATCTCTGAGTAACTTCAATAAAACCCAACTTTCCAGACTCACTCAATACTTCAAAATGGCAGGAAGAAACAACACCGTCCCAATCTTGGGAGGTCTCGCCCTCCTCGGTGGAGGATACTACATGTACAGGGGCAATGGTAGCCCAAAGGTCGCTGAGAAGGAGTTCGAGCGTGAGTCGCGTACCTCTTGATGGCATACAAGTCATATGCTTACACGGTCAAAGACGATGCCGCCAAGATGTCGAGAGAGGTCAGAGACCACATGCCAGGAAGGGATAAGGAAGCAAAGACCGAGGCCAAGCTCCTCGCATCAGAAGCTGGCGCAAAGCTCGACTCTACCGTGAGTACTACCTGAAGACTACAGCCTGCTCCATGTGACTGATCATTCATTAGGTCGCTCAAGCCAAGGCCAAGGCCGCCGAGATGGACAAGACCATCAGCTCGTACACCACCGACGCTCAGAAGAGATTTGAGGAGGCAAAAAGGGAGACCGGAGCCCAGGTTCACCAAGCAATTGACAAGTTTGACAACTCGGTCGAGAAGGGTGCCGCCCAGGTACAAGCACAGGTTGCCGACGCCCAGAAGAAGTCCAGCAGCTGGTTTGGCTTTGGTGGCAAGTAGATGCTATCTCCTTGTCGTGCAGTCAAGGTATAGACCTTGGGGTATTTGAAAGTAATGAGACACATTCTATCTAGTCATCGCTAATGCGAACATGCCCTATCAAGACTTCAAGACGTTAAGCATTGACTTCGAGTATATTTTCTGATATACATTTCGCCGTCAATATCATACGCTGCCAAAATACGGTCGGTATACACACCATACACAATGGCCTGGACCATTACAACCAAAAAATAAGGCCGGCTTACCTTATCTTGAAATAATTGTGACATGCTGATGGTGCAAGAATTCCAGAAGCGCCAGTCATGGCAACAGCCGTGCGCGTTGCACAAGCGATCTGCAAGCAATTCCGCCCGACGCGCGCGTTTCGTGCCTCGGCGCGTCACCCAACCACTTATTCGCATTGCATCTCTACCAAAAGTGTTAATCACTCTTCTCTAGATTCGAGAGATTATCTTCAACACATCAATTGGCTATTCTGATATCGATTCCATCAATATTATCATACCAATGGCTCTCAAACGCAAGGCCTCTGCCGACGCATCGACCGTTCCTCGCAAGCACTCCAAGTCCCTAGCAACGCAATCACAGAAGTCCATCGCTGTCGCAGAAGGCGGTGCGACAAGTAAGACGAAACGAGTCCATGCGACACAAGAACCCATCAATGATCTGTCCCCGAAAGCAGTCTTCCCTGTCCAAAATGGCATGAGAGAAAAGTCATCAGACAAATCACAAGCAGTAAAAAGACGGCGAGAAGAGCAGACACTCGCGACACCACAAAACAAACGATTCAAAAATGCACTTCCTCCAACTCCGACCGACACACCGACCAAAGGTGCCCGCAATCTTTTCGATAATCTGAAGCTCGCCTCGACAACGAAAGTGCCTTCGACACCGGCCAAGACCAGGGTGGTGCTCGAGTCACCCCCCTTGACCCCAGAGTCCATCGGCGACGTCGCACCTCTACCTCCTTTCGAGTCACTGCCGGCCTCAGCACAAGATCTTACCGGTCTGTTCTCAGCCTTTATCAATGCCACCTCGATCTTCATGGCTCACAACGGCTCTCATTCGCCAGTCCACCTTTCGGAGCTGCTGCCTTTGGTCACTGGATCCTGGAAAAAGCGAGGTGTGGTCAAGGAAGATATACAGAAGCTTCTCGGTGTGTACGGACACGATCAAGCCCCCTTTACATTATCCGATGACGGAGAAGGACGGATTGCCTTGGAAAAGACTACCGCTTCTGCAGCGCTCTTGTGCCTCAATGCGCAAGCTCTAAATACCCGCTTCGAGGAGAGTTTGCGACGCCTCTGGCAGATGTGGACCAACAAGTCCAACGCTCAAGCGACCGACGAGTCGAAGTTCTTTTCGTCATTACCACTTGCAGTCATCGAGGCGAGCGAGCTGGCGGTGAACCCCTCCAAGCCCAACAAGAAGCGAGTGCAGCTAAGCAACCTGAAACGAGACATTGTCGAATCGCGAGCGCAGGAGGTAGCAGCGAAAAAGCCTGCCGTCGCTACAAGTCAAAAGTCTACACAAGCAGTCTCGAGCAGGGGTAGCAGTCTCTTGGATCGAATCATCGCGAAACAGCAATTACTCTCGACTCGCCCAAGCGGTCCTACTCGGCAAGAGATTGACCGAAATGCCGCATTGGATCGCGTTGAAGATGTCGCAAGAGTCATGGACCTTCTCGCAACTGGAAGGCCAAGGGTCAGTTTCTCAATGCAGATGATGATTCAGCATCTACAGAGCTCGCTCCGTAACCCGATCAGCAGAGAAGAAGCCGAGCGTTGCATTGAGCTCATGGCCGGAGAGATTGTGCCATCCTTCGTGTCGTTGATTAAGACGGGCAGTGTGAGCGGAGTTGTAGTCACTAGCAGAGGCAAGGTCAATGGTGCGGAACTTCGCAGGCGGTTGCAAGCAGCTGGCGCTTCCCAATAGAGTAGTATAGTGGTACCAGCATTGGCTAGATGATTAATGAAGAACAAAACAGTTGCAGAATACGAGAAGCGTTCGTGAAGAGTAATGACCTGTAAGCATCACATACCTGTATCACTGCTGCCCGACGCACACGTGGCTTGGCACGATGCTTGTGGTGAAGCTTGCGAACATGGAACCCCCCACCTCATGCTTGATGAAACACTCAATTTCGCTTCAAACCGTACCTAGCGCGCACTCCTGATCAGAGTTGTCGACATGACGCCCTCGTTAGTCGGCTCACCAAACCTTCACATCAATGCGTCCATGCGAATTAAAAGTAGCTCAAGCCTGCCAAGGGTCCAAGGTTCGAAGCATACCTTAGATCGCTGTCACACGCGCCGAACGCTCTACAGCGTGGATTTCCTTTTGCCGATCAAACGAAGGGCCTGGAGGCGAGTGTGGGGGTTTAGTATCCTAAAGTACTGCGTGCGAGAACAACTCGTGTTCGTGGGATGTATACTTACTTTTTTTTTACACTGTCTTGTGGTATAAAGACGACTTGATAGACATTGGTAAGGATACAGCAATTCTTATTCCAGACCGGACATTCAGTCCTTTCCCAGGACATAGAAGCAGCAGGCTGTCCACTTACTCCAGTCGTTCCTCAGACCCGATCACTCCTAACCAATACCGTAACCCATTCTTGGATCGTCATGGTCCGTAACGATGTTCTCTATGCCCTCGTGGCCAGTGCTGCATTTGTCGCTGCGGCGCCCGCTACCGTCTGCGAAAGGCGTGCCAGCTCCTGCACTTTCACCGATGCCGCCGCCGCCGAAAGTGGAAAAGGCTCATGCACCAACATTGTCCTCGATGGGATCAAGGTTCCGGCAGGCACCACTCTCGACCTGACCAGTCTCAAGGCCAACACCGTCGTCACGTTTCAAGGTACCACTACTTTTGGTTACGAGGAATGGGAAGGCCCCCTGGTCTCTGTCTCCGGTACAGGCATCACCGTCCAAGGTGCGACTGGCGCTGTCATCGACTTTGGTGGTGCTGCTTGGTGGGATGGCCAGGGGTCAAACGGTGGCAAGACCAAGCCAAAGGCCTTTTACGCTCACAGTCTCAACAACTCCAAGATCCAGAACTTGAATGTCAAGAACACTCCTGTCCAGTTCATGTCCATTGATGGGGCCAACAACCTCCACGTTACAAATGTCGAGATGGACAACTCTGCTGGCGATGCTGGCGGTGGACACAACACCGATGCTTTTGACGTTGGCTCGTCTACCGGTGTCTACATCTCCCGTGCTGTCGTCAAGAACCAAGATGACTGCCTCGCTATTAACTCTGGCACCGACATCTCTTTCACCGGCGTACGTACGACGTTAGTCCGCTCCTGTCGCTTCACTAACATGCTCCAGGGTTCTTGCTACGGCGGCCACGGTCTGTCCATCGGCTCCGTCGGCGGACGTGACGACAACACCGTCCAGAATGTCTACATCGCCAACAACACGATCTCTGCTTCTCAGAACGGTGTCCGTGTCAAGACCGTGTACGGCGCAACCGGCGCTGTCCAGAACGTGACATACTCCGACATCACTCTCTCCGGAATTACCAAGTACGGTATTGTGATCGAGCAGGACTACGAGAACGGGTCCCCGACTGGCACTCCAACCACTGGTGTTCCGATCACTGATCTCGTCGTTTCTGGTGTTACTGGTGCGGTTGCCAGCTCCGCCACTGATGTCTACATTCTCTGTGGAGAGGGCGCTTGCAGTGGGTGGACTTGGGAGGGTAACTCTGTCACTGGTGGGAAGAAGTCTACCGAATGCGCGAACGTCCCGGCTGGCGCTTCTTGCTGAGCAGCTGTGTTGATGATACCAGGTGGAAAACATGTTCGTTTCGTTTATGTTCCAACTGAATAAAACTTGCCCGCGGCCATATCAAGTCTCCCTGTTCGTGGTTCGCCGTAGACGTATTGGCCCCTTGATATCGTGAATGAGGATATCAGGATTAATGACTTCCCCTTTCTGGAGGACTTCCAGCTCGTTTCGTGTTCGCCGCTCCTGCGCGAGCTGTCTTACATCGTCCATTGCCTTTCGCCAGTTGTCGTAGCCCGCTGATTCGAGTTCGGCGGATGACAGAGACCGTGCCACCTCCGAGGGACAGAACGTCTTTGGCGGTTCCCTCTTCGCAAGAAAATCATCCAAGTGCTTAGCGAAGGCTTCAGTAACGTCTCCAAGGGACATAATTCATGAAAATCTCTGGCCCGATCTGTGTCTGTCTTGAATCCTACTATGGTGACCATCTTGGACGGCGTGGCTGCTTCGGGGAATGCTCGGCTTGATGCTCCGACTTCTCATCAGCTTCACGGAACCTGAACTTTTCCATGGTCCAACACGACTGAATCACCTTGCTTTGCTCTGCGAAGTCTCCACGACTCCAACAACGATGAACAGCAAATGTTGACACGATGTCGCCATTCCAGCCGAGTTCAGAGCTTCATCCGAGCCTGTCAAGGTGACTTGCACTATCAACAGCCGTCGCTGCTCTTCCTCTATCCACGGTGGTTTGCAAGCGCAGTGGCCGATCCTCAGACTGCGAGAGTGCAAGATGATGTGACAACCACCACGACCGAGGATGCCGCCGCCTCCCAATCGCGCGAGATAATCGAAACCAGCGGACATCAGACCAAGGAAGGCGAATCGCAGGAGACCAAGCGGATAATATGGCGCCTAGAGAAGCCCATGAATACCCGGCCTACGAGACGTCTCGTCAGACTAGCGCTTGGTAGGATAAGAGGCAAGGAGGAGGACAGACAAGAGGCATTCCGTTCGAAATTGAACACCAGCGACGCACTTAATTGGCAATCGGTCCTCAAGAAACTGGAAACGAACACCCCAATCGAGTCGTCCGTTTCATGGAGACACACGAAACATGTCCATTTCGATACGAATATTGACGAGCTCTACGAGGGAGACCTCCGCCAATTCTTCCTTAGCCTCTTACTCCTGACAGAGTGTCACGTACAAGTCCTTTCGTCTTCGGGCAGCGTCTTAGTCCTGACAGGAGATGATAGGGCGATCAAGCGAGCGCTGAACCGGCTACAGAAGGCTTTTTCAAACCCATACCTAGAGGCTCAAGCCGTAGAGCAAGGTGAAAAATTCAAAGATTCGAGTGAGGACATAACAACTCACGCGGCTAATGAACCTTCGCCTCGCGCCGTCTTCTCCAATGATTACCAATGGCTCGAACTGGCCAGACGCGGTCTTGTCACTACTCCAACACCAGTCGGCAAGAAACAGCCCTTCAACGTGATTTCCTTTGCCGTGCGAGTAGAGGTCCTCACATTGTCGCGCCCGCCGCGCTTGACGAGAATGGCTGCTCGAATTGCCCGGCCATCCAACTCTGACGAGTCTGGCGAGACTCTTGCCACGCAAGAGGTGACCATACAGGAACTTGTGAAGCACTTTACGAACCGTGAAGTTTCGCGTTATGCATCTGCATATTCGGTGGTTCGCACTTTCCAGTATCTTGCGCACAGGCGCAGATTTCCTGAGATTCGTCGAATCTTCCATTCGCTAGCCGAGGCTCACTATAATGTCACAGCCTCTGCCTTCAACACCATGCTCCACGCTGCTGCAGTAGCACAAGATTTACACAATTTCCATTTCATACTGGACCTCATGTTGGCACGGAAGGTCACGCCTACCTGGGAGTCATGGGCCAGTCTGGTTGATCTTGTCAGCAAACGATCAATGACTGATGCTCATGTGATCCGGCGCCGCATGCTGGCATCAAATCTCCTCTTAAATCCTGCTGCTCAGAAGAGCATTGCCTCAATCCTGGTCAAAGATGATTTTCAGCAATGGCTCGATAGTGGTAAAGATGGCAGACAGTTTCTCAATCACTACGATGCGTTGTTCAGTGGCGGAGAATGGCTAAACCCTTCAGCCGCCAATGCGCTCGTAGAAATCAGAGCTACGAGAGGTCAATTTTCCGCCGTCAGCACTTTACTCGACGAGTTCGATGGACGGAAGTGCAAGCCTAATGTCGTGACCCTCAACACTGTACTGACTCTGGGAGCAAAACAAGGCAACACTGGGGCTGCCATCATGCTCGCCTCTCGCTTACTCATGCCGGAATATAGGATATATCCAAATGCTATCACCTACGCGCAACTATTCAACCTGGCATGGCACAGGAGGTCGTTCAACTTGGTCCGCGTAGTCTGGCGATATGCTTGTCTGCAGGGTCATGTCAGTGGCATCATGGGGAGACGCATCCGTGCTAGTGTGGTGGCATTCGCGCCTCCAGGATCAATCAAAGCAGCTAAAGAAGCAGATCGTCCGAGTCGCAACGAAGTCTTCAGGACCATTGCCGGCAAGTTCGCTGTAGGAGTGTCGCACAATACCTCAACGTTGACAAAGGCGGCTACAATGGATGCCGAGCATTGGCTGCTGTTACACAGCACCGAAAAGGAAGCGGACATTGCAGATGCAGAAATCGTTCGAGAAAGATACAAGCGCCTGAATGCGATCTACCAGGCGGACTTTACGCAGTTTGGAAAGCTGCTCCCGAAAGTCGGTTTGAAAAGGTCGCTTGAGAAAGCTTTGGAAATCGACACGGCCTGGAAGCAGACCGGATTAGTCGATGACCTGGAGAAAATGTTTGCGGGCGCGCTGAACGTGGCTGTGGTTCAGAGAAATGTGAACGATGGCGACGACTCCATCGGTGGAAGAGAGTCTCCTCGGCCAGCCTCCCATGATGATTTAGATACCCGTTCATAGCACTGTACTATCCTTGTTCGAAACAAAGCAACATCTGTCGTTAGATTGGAGCCACATACAAGAAAATCACTAATTAGCGCCACGATGCAAAATGCAATTTCGAAAAAAGCATAACCTCGACCCTCGATATCAAATCGCCTCATTCAACTTCGTGAACCCTTGCGAAGGCGGCTGTAGCCAATTCCGTCCATCGTACTGGTGTTTCCCCTCGATGACGTGGAACGTGTAAATCATGCGCCCCTTCTGACTGGTATTCTTCTCGCTCTTATGCAGCACATTGCCATGAATAAGTACCAGCGTACCCGCCTTGACCTCCGTGAGCTCATAAACCTCCTTCTTGACCTCTCCATCCTCTTCGAGTCCCCTGGGCCACTGCGCGCCCTCGGTTTCCACAAACGTCGTGCCCGCCCCTTCGTCGCTCCTCACGAACCGGCTTCGGATCGGCGCCCGCCTGTGCGACCCCGCCGCGAACGACAGACACCCGTTCTCGACCGTGCAGTCCTCCAGCGCGTACCAAAAGCCGACGGCCGACGGCGGATCCGTGTACAGAAACGTGCTGTCCTGATGCGGCGGCACGCGACCGCCTATCTCGGGCTGCTTGCAGATGATCATGCTCTGTAGCACGCGAGGGTCGGTGAAGCCGAGGGAGCGCGCGATGAGGGCGTTACGCGCCGAGATGGAGTTGACGGCGTAGTGTGGGTTCAGTGCGTGCAGGTAGTGGCCGATCTTGTTGATGGCTTTGGCTTTGGGCTTGGTCAGGTTGCCGGAGCCGTCGAAGGCGTCTTCTTCGAAGAAAAATCGCACTTTGTCGCCAGACGTCAGGAAGTAGTCGTCCCCGACGTGCTCGGATTTCTCGCCGGTCGAGAACTTGGTCATGGGGTGCTCGGAGAGTGAGAAGCCGTCGAGCATTTTGTAGGCTTCGTGGAGGAGGGTTGCGGTCGTGTCGGCGGTCAGGGCATTGGGGATGAGGAGGTAGCCGTTTTTGTCCCAGAAGGCGAGTTGCTCTTCCGTGAGGCCTACCGAAGGGTCGGCGGAGGGTGGAGGTGAGATGCGTGAAGGAGCCATGGTGATTATTTTGACGGTGTCGAAGTGAGAAGGAGCTGGAGGTGAGAAGACGATGTTATCGCTTCGGAAAGTATGATGAGGATAATGCCTCACACCTCAAGGGTGGATGGGTCGATGGAAGAGATGGACTCACCGTCGTCAATGCCGAACGGTGTTATCAGGGTGATGACCTTACATTAGTGGCGGCACAACTCCGCGGTACCTTACCCCACCGCCGTCGATAGCGGTCCGTACCGTGTAGCTGAAGCTTATTGTACGACATGTCTGGAGTCACTATGTGAAACACGTCCTAGCACTATAAGAAGAACAATCTTCTCACACACATACCACATATCAAGAACGATTTCGAGAATACACAAAGATGGATCCAGACCCGCCTGTAGATGTTGCACCTCCGCCGTCGGTTTGGCGATGGGTCATAGGGTTCCTCCTTGTCGGGGCTGCCTGGGGCATGACGACTCCCTTCATGAGAAAGGCTGCGGTACAGAAAGAGGCAGAACACCGTGAACCTGCTGGCAGAGAGTTCTTGAAAGACCCAAAGACAGGCTGGTTGAAAAAGAAGTTTTGGACATTGGCCTATGCCGTCATGGACTTGCTGAGACGGCCGGCATATGCCATACCACTCGTGATCAATCTTACTGGGAGTATCTGGTTCTTCTTGCTCATTGGACAAGCTGGTATGTTGCACGATTCATCGTATACACAGCTATTATACGTGCTGTGAACGAGCTGTATGCTGACTCGATCGGTCTGTAGAAATCAGTCTTATGGTTCCGATCACGAATAGTCTGGCGTTCATGTTCACCGTACTCGGAGAGTGGTTTGCTACGAAGAAGGTCATCTCGAGAGGTCAGCGCTGTGTCTCAATACTTGTGGTCACGACATGTATACTGACTGCTCTATTAGACACCTGGATTGGCATGGCTTTGGTGCTGGGCGGCATAGGATTGTGCGTCCATTCGAAGAACACATGAACAAGACGTACGTCGCGATGCCGACGATCCTCGCCTCCCCTGTGACGATACTGCAGCGGCATCGTCGTACAACATGACTGTTTCATTGGACACTTGGAACGAAACGATGCCAGCAACGGGCGGCATGAGATGTTCATTCACTCCATGGACAACCGGAGAGGGCGCGTCCATGCACGTCCAGGTGACCTCCGCCTCTCGATATCAAGCACTGCAGCAAGGTCGCTATGCAATATTCCATGTGTCACGCCAGCCTTGGATTAATGCAGCTTGCTACTCTCGACCAAAAACGAGAGGTTGCCAGGTTGAGCGCTGCATCGGATGGGCACTCCCATCGCATCCGACGGGGGCCCTGATGAGTATGCCAAGCTCTACATGTGATGACACATAGCCGCTGGCTCATGCTTTCTTGTGTACCTTCTCGTCTCAAGCTGCTATCGCGGATACAATCTCTAGCCAAAGATTCTCGACTTCTGAGATGTACCACATGCACTTGCATCAAATGCGAGCCATCCATCTGATGGCTGGTCATCTTTGACTATCAGATGTTGAGCACAGCATCTCATGCAGTCATCCGGACGTCTCCTGATCAACTGTATCTCGACACACCCTTTCTGGCAAACGCATCCGTCTGGTGCACAGTACTATCAGAAACATACGGACGACTATCAGCACGATCAGTCCTATCACGAGTAGTGGGCAGCCAATGTTTGCTTCCGAAAGGCTGCGCATGCAGTTCACCTCCGACATCCCTGCTCGGTATTAGCGAGCCTCCTGGCTCCTATCTATATATATACTCTCGCCTGCCATCTCGTCCATGCTCTCGACAAAATCACTCGAAAGCTTACACAAGTCTTTGAGCGAATTTCTTCGATCTTGACTCCCACAAGTCGCTTGTCTTCTGCCTTTCTGAAAGCATCTCCGATCCACCATCACATGATGCCTGCCCCACCACGCACTCGCAACAACGGATTGTCCGCTCTGGCGGAGGCTGCAAGCATGCTGTCTCACATGGATGCTCAACAGCCTCAAAGCCCCCAAGCCGAGCGCAATCGTCCCGAATGCGTGGAGAGTGACCGAGTCCTTCCCGAAATCAGGTTGAATTCATTGACTCCTTCGGCAAGCCTCGATGGTTATGAGAACGCTCCAGTTTGCTCCGTCAGAGAAGGCGCCGCTTGCAAGAGACTTGGGGGTTACGAAGAATACACCTTTGTCGAGGCAGCTCAGAACGTGGTGTTCAAAGACTGGACCGACACGGAACTCGACGATTGGGAAATCACGAAAGAACGACAATGGTTTTTCCACCAACAAAGGCACCCTCAGAAGTTCGGTGGCCTCGATGACCTGGACCCAAACGCCAGAGCAGCCTCCATGAAGAACAAGTACACAGCTTGGTACACAGCATGGCTCAAGCGTCTGTGTAAAGAACTTGTCAAGGACCCAGCAGAGAGGAACTTCGACTGTGAGATCCCCCAACGTTTCTTGACTGCTCCGCAGACAAGAAGTTTCAGATGTGAAGCACCTCGAATGCTCGCTGTCGAGAAACGCTACTGTTGTACCGGGCAAGAGTACTTCCCTGCCCAAGAGCAATCTCGGCCCGTCGCTTCTCACCACCATGGGAGGAATGGGAGCAACTTCAGGCAGATCCCAAAGGAATACCGCGTACTTTGGTGTCGAAAGTGCTACCAACACGTCCGGGATCGCCTGGTGAATAACTTGGGTCGCCGTGAATACGCCTTGGTTCAGCTTGAAGTGATTGCGCGGCAGATTCGCAAGCTTGAGACTTGGGTTCCTCAAGGCAGGTACTGTATCGGACTGCAGATCTCGTTCCGGACCAAGTACAATCAGTTCCTGTTACGTCGAACCGAAACCACGGATCGAGAAGCGGCTCAACTTGTCAACGACATCTGGAGGATGGATCACAAGGAGCGCGGAATAAGCGAGCACAAGAACGCGGTTGTGATCGAAGGCGACTCCAGATGGTTCCCTGTAGACATGGCCGAAGAACTGCTTCCTTATTGCAGCATCAACAGTACCTCCTACGACAAGACATCTGAGGACATACTCGCCTTGGTCAACGTCTTCCGACAGTGGCTGCTTGAGGGAAGATGTGAGGTTGTTGCACCTGTCGAGTTTCTGCTGGCAGAACAACCGATGGGACCGCCGATAGCGAAACGGAGATCACTGGCAAGCATTACCGAGAGGCAATTCATCCCTTTTACGGTGCACGAGAGTGAGCTCACGCGAACGTCAAGTCACCGCAAGTCAGCTCCGGCTGAAGTTGAACGAGGTGTCGCGCCCAAGAAGCGCAAGCGCTCAGCTTGGAAATCTTCCAACGAAGCCAACCCCGAGGCCGCCGCTGTTCGAACCTCGACTGGATGGTATCCCGCTCCAACCAAGCTTAATGATCGTGACGATACTGGTAACAACCTCATCATAGAATCAGGGGCTACCAACTTCCAATACAATCGAACCTCTATCAGGCCCCATGAAGCCCTGTCATCGATTTCCGGGCCTACTGAAGACCTCCAACGTGAAGCGTCTTCCGACTTGCTCCAGAATTCAACACGCAACAATGAAGATGCCGACCCACCGCAAAAGCGCAAACTCACACGGTCATACAAGAAACCTTGGAGTCTTGAGACTGCTGATCAAGCTGAACACCCGAATCCCGAGCCCAGTACACCGAAATCCCGAATTTTGACTGGGTGGCGACATCTCAACGGGCAGCATCAAGCTCGAAATTGTGAGCACAAGCCTTCTACACGGCATCATCACCGACGAAACACACACAACAAACACCATCGCCAGCGAAACACACACTACAAACAACATCGTGTTGTCCTATATATACGCGGAGCCTGTCGCTAAGGGCTCGCCAGCAAGCCGTCGCAATTGGACTCACACTAACAGCCGAACAGCTTGATGCATTCATCAATGCCATCGAAGCCATTGGCGGAAACATCTCTTGTCGCGGGATTTCGTGGCTCGAAGAGATAAAGGCCTGACGCCTGTCCTCGTCTCTCGCAACTCGGCCTCAATGGAGCATAAAGACGACGGCGACATGATTGTCGAAGTCGGATCTCGCTTTGGACTTGCTCTCGCTTCGGAGGGGTTCGAAAATGGTGTTTCAGGTTTGCTCGGACAGGGCATCCGATCCTGTTCCGTCGGATGTGTCCTTGACTGGAAGTATGCTGCGGAGCCGGAAGGGAGGACGGGCGGTATATAGCACGCGTCGTCTGCGCGTCGGTCCGCACTGTCAGGCATGCAATATAAGGGGCTGCCACATATCCCGCAAGGGGATCCTATAGACAACCCCGCCCTCTAGATATAATTCGCCTGACAGCGGTTGGATCAGATAGGGGGACTCTGCAAATTCCCGAATTCCAATTATATATATAATCTGCTGTGCCAACTCGTGATTTTCTTCACTGCTTTTACGCCGCGGATCATCGTCTGTTGCTGATACACTGTGTAATGCGACAGCATGTCAGATGTAGAGAGAGCTTGTGGGTTTCTGCTGATGATTTGGATTGAGAGTCATGATACACTTCTGATACGCGGTCGCTCTTCCTGGCAACCTGTCCACTTACACTAAGACCCTTTGTCATGCCCTCGTGAGCAACATCTACTCATCCTTATCCTTCTCTGCGTTCTCCTCATCCTTAGCATCTCCTCCCTCACCGCTCCTGACAAACAACGCCCTGAAATCAGCATTACTCTTCTCCTTCTTCTCCGTCTCGCCCTTGGCCTCCTCTCTATCCCCTGCAAACCCACCACCGCGCTTGAACCCCAAGCCACCCCGCCTTCCACCCCGCTGCGACGGTCGACTGACACCGGCCTGCGCGGGCCTCATCTTTGCTTGCCCGCTCTTGCCGCCTCTGTCGCCCTTGCTCGTCAGCTCGGCGACTGTACCGACCCTAGTCCCCGCGCCGAGGACGGAACAGTCAACGCCCATCTGCACTTTGCCCGCGGCGGCGACTTCTTCGAACTCGATGATCGCGCCGTTGCGGTACGGTTGCATGACGATTTTCTTGATCGAGCCGTAGGGGCGGAAGAAGGACTCGATTCGTGCGTCGTTGACGGTGTCGGACAGCTTGAGTAAGGCGATGGTGCGCTCGTGCCGGGTTCTGGCTGTTTCGTCGTTCCAGTGGTTGGTGTTGCTGGAGGGGGCCTCGTCTGCCGCGATGCTGCCTTTGGGACTTTCTGCGACGGAGGGACGGTGCGTGGTGGATGCGTCTTCGGGTGCGGGAGAGGCGGATGGCGCGGTGGGCCGCACGACTTGGGAGGTCTTGGTGCGGTCTTCGGCTATGGCGACGGAGAGAATGCGGGATTTCAGGGGTTTGTTATTGTGAATGAGTGCGGATTTGGCTTCGTCCTGGAATGAGTCAGTTGCTGCTTAGACTTGTGATGATCAGAGTAGGATTGCTTACGGGTGTGGAGAATATTATAAATCCAGTACCGGTTGTCCTTCCGTTGGGAGCTTTGATCCTTCGCACGTTCTCGATGGTGCCGCAGTCTTTGAACATGTCTTTGAGCTCATCGTCGCTCGCTTTGAAGTCGATGTTCTTGATGACGATTTCCCTTCCCTCGGCCAGTGCTCCAGTACGCTTCTTCTTCGCATCCGGGTCGGATATCTTTGCGGTGAGAGCGTGGCCGGCAAGTGCCTTGTTGTCTAGCGCTGTAGCTGCGCTCGCTTCTTCCGGTGTAAGGAATTGTATGTAGCAGAATCTGCGACGTTGGTCGTACTTCAAGGACGGGAAGCGGACGCTCACGATCGTGCCGTAGCTGTCGAAGAGCTCGCGGATTTTGACCTCGTCAAAGTCGGCTGGATAATTTGCGACATAAAGAGTTGATTGTGAGCCGGACTGGATGTGAATTTCTGATCCGTCAATCTCCTTGCCATCTCTGCTGCGTGCTGCGAGGACGTCTTCGTGGGTTTCAAACTCCATCGTGGCAGTAATGGTCTGATCCGCCTCGTTGATAAGCGCGACATTCAGTATCTTGCCGCAGTCTGCAAAGAATTGACGAAGTGTCTTTTCTGACACACCAGAAGTCAAATTTTTGATAGTGATGGTGTTGTGCTCCCTGTCGCGCTTGATCTGAGCTGACGCAGACGCAGAACCCTCCTCGTTTGGCGCATGTATATCTCCTTGCTCTTCTACCTTGCTGCGCTTAGCTGCACCATCGCCATTCGTATTGGTTTCATCTTCGCGCTTTCTCTTCACAGCGCCAGAGTCGTTTGTGTCAACCTGAGCTTCTTCCTGCGGTAGCTGCGCTGCAGCAGCTTCAGCCTCCCGCTCTCTCTTGTATCTTAGTCGTCTTTGAGCACTGCGTAGCTCGATCTGTGCTTTCTGTACCTCTTCCGGCACCTCATGCTCTTGAAAGTGATGAGCGAAGAGCTCCAGAATTTTTTCCGGCCAGTCGAGATTCTTCTGCTTCAGCGCTTCACGGAGAACCGCAGATGCATTCGATGGTGCCAACTCCACTGATGCGTTTTGTTTATTACTGATGATTCGGTGCCAGCCCCAGGCGTAAATCTCCCAGTTGTAGTATTGTGACCAAAAGTCATAGCTGTGGCCTTGCCTAGAGACCAGCTCTTTCCACTGCGTCCTCGCCTCGTCAAATCTCTCTGCCTGGGTGAGGAACTTGATCCAGATTTTCTCGACTCTCCATAGCGGATCGCCTTGGAAGTCGTTGCCGTACGCTCGATTGCCCTGAACGCGGATATCACCAAGTACTTCAGCGATGGCCATTTCCGCAACGTCGGCCTCGTCTTCTGACGCCTTTGGCTCGAATGCGCGTCGACGCAAGAAGCTACACCACGCAGCTTGCACGATCAACATTTCTTCGATTCCTCCGACGATGAGCAGACCACTGTTGGTAGCTTTGTGCTTGACGCCTTCGACTTCGTCCATCTTGTGGGTCTCAAGTTCCACTCTGAGGAGTCGACGTGACCATAGTTCGCCCGACCACGGGCAATGCCTCGTTGCATTTTCCAGCAGAGGCAGAATGCGCGGGCTCGAGGCATCGAGTGAGGTGATGAAATCAACATAATCCAACCACCATTCTATCATGGTAGGAAAACGCAGTAGCGCTCGATCATATAACGCAGTACGCAGCTCCGTCTCGAACTTTCCAGATCGTCTCTTTGGCTTGGCTTCCCAGGCAAGATATGTCGAGAAGACGTTGAAAAGCGAAGCTTGGTCTTCATTTTCTGAAGCACGTCTCAGGTTCGATTCGAAGTCTTCTCGAAGAGCGTATTGCTGCTTGGCGGGTGCCGCGGCTTCGTTTGTGGCTGCCATTATGGCTTCCCAGTTGTTTCCATCGTATCTGGAGATGAATGGCCAGAAGGCCTGTGATGTTTGTTCCCAGGTAGCATGTGGTACTTGCAGACGATTCATGTAGAGATCTCGCACCTCGTCAACGGTCTGCTGAGACGGCCTCTCTGGAAAGTCTTGCATGATCAATTCCACATAGCGGTCCCAGACTTGCTGGCTTTCGTCGATACGCCATCTGGTTGCAGACACGCCGTCCCCCCAGGTACTAAGGACGAGATCGCGGGTGAAGATTTCTCTGCAAATCATCTTGTCTTCATCGGTCCACGAATCGGATGGATCTGGAGCAAAGTCATGGGCTACGGCATAGTTGTCCCAGACAAACTCTCCGTAGAGTGTCCAGAGCTTGACACTGGCAGGCTCCTCCGAGGTGGCTCTCATGCAGAGCTGCATGACCGAAGTACGCTCCTCGGGACTCTTTGCAAGAGCAGTTTCGTCCTTGATCCAGGCCTCCCAAATACTCTCACCGACAGCATACCTGGAGCTCATCGCTTCTCGAGCCTGGCGCAACTCCGGGAGTAAGTTGTAATCACTAGCTTTCACTGGAATGAGTGCATCGCCTATTGATCCTTTGAGATGTGAAGCGAACCCTCTGTGGAGAAGGCTGATCAGTTCGACATGTGAGTTGTAATCGTATGAGTTCTGAGCAAGACTGCTCGTCAAATCTGTGACGGCTTGGGAATCGACGTCGGACAAAGCAGCTGTAGTAAAGTTTCTCGGCGGAGGTGTCGAAGTTGGTGCTTCTGCCATGACCAGATCGGAGGCTGAATTTGTACGGACATTAGGAGGCATCCTGCCAGATGGTCTACTACTGGCGACCGAAGGTGAGCGCTGTGCTGCGCTGTTCAAGGCCGCAGCATTCTGTAGCGATATGCTTTGGCGGGGCTGCTGCATAGCCGCGAGATCTGCCAAAGTCTCCATCTGTGGTGTTGATGAATGACGATGTTCCATGTATTGGGTAGGTCGCTGTTGGTCTACAGGCTGGTAATGTTGAGACTGAAACGGAGTGTTGCCGCCAAAGGATCCTCGAAATTCTGGCCTTTGCGCTTCCTTCTGGGCCGCCTGTCGCTGGTCATGTTCTGCTGCGTGTTGGGGTGGATATGGCGGGAACTGTGAATGCTGATGCTGATACTGATGCTGCTGTTGTTGATATTGATCATTGTATGATGGTTGTGGATTGGACCGTGGAATATCTCGTGGTGGAGAAAGAGTGACTTCGTGGCTCAGTCCAGAAGAGGTTCGTTTGCCACCGTTCGGTCTGCCTTTCTTTCTCGGTGAAAGAGGAGGCTGTGAAGTTGAGCTACTTCTGGATTGCTGAGCGGAAGGCTCTTCGTGTGATAGAAGACTGTTGATGTCCATTTTGGAGGTCGCTTGGTGGGGATAAATCGCGGGTTTCGATATTCGAGAAGATGAAGAGGCCGTTACGTAGATTCACTTGGTTCTCATTGATGAATGGACCCGCAATACCTCGACCAGAGTCTAGCAGTCCAAAGGGCGATCAGAGGTGAATATCTGACGGACTCTTGATGTGTAGATATGGCCAGGTCTAGGCGGTCCCGGTGAGTGCTTGAAGCGGCTCCAAATCCAGATCTTATACAGAGGCGCTGAAACGATCAGAAGTGTTCACACGCTGCTGAAATTTCGTCAAAGAGCGCTTGGACATTCGCGAGTCGACTCGTCTATAAGACGTAGCACGCTTGTTCGAAAACAATGATTCTTTACACGTTTGCGGTGGTGGACCCTTCCGTTTGGTCGTTCCAGAGCACGAGTTGGCCCAAGCGCTGACTCAGGTGCCAAGACATTTATTTCCAGCGACGGAATTTGGTATTGCTACTCGGGCACCTACAGATATTGACGGTGTCTCGTGAGCTGTTACAACTCATCGTCCAAGGCTTCGTACGTCTTTCTTACACACACCAATATGAGCAGCAGATTAAGGCCGCAGGCGCGGCTGCTGCAATCTAGCACACCACAATGCCTCCACGCCTCCACAACCCTCTCCCTCACAGCCCGCCGTACCTTCTTCGGCCTCTTTGGAAAGAAGAAGTCCAACTCCGGCAACCCAGTCCTGGATGAATTCCTGAAGAAGACACCGGACAAGAACAACCCAACAATCCAACGCGGAGACCTGGCCTCCTCCAGCATCTTCGACGACAGCAATCTCGAGGGCACCACGCCCGACGCCCCGAAAGCCGGCAAATCCAAGACCGGAGAAATCGAGGTTCACGGCGATAAGCGCAGCGCCTACAGGATGGCCACAGTCCTCGACCCACGGCCCCGGGCCCGCGAGCGCTGGCAGCGCAAGATGGTGATCCGGCAGATGAAGCGCGGCGGCCGGCTGAACAAAGAGGACTTCATCGCGCGCACGGAGCGCTCGTCCGCGACCCGCAGCCCGAACTTCAAGACCAGCGTCAAGAAGCTGAATCCGCTGGCGCGGCAAATCGCGGGCAAAACGCTGGACGAGGCGATCACGCAGATGCGGTTCAGCAAGAAGAAGGTCGCGCGCGAGGTGCTGGAGCACCTGGAGTTGGCGAGAGACGAGGCGATTGTTAGTCGTGGCATGGGGCTCGGCGGTGTGGTGCCGAGCGGCGAGAGTGAGCAGGACAAGGCAGAGGTGCTTCCGGCGTTTGAGGCGAGGGATATCTTCCTCAAGGACGGCAAGAGGCATCACGTTGCTGATCCGAGCAAGATGTATATTGACCAGGCGTTTGTGGGACGAGGACCGTTTGGTAAGCTGCCGGATTACAGAGCGAGAGGACAAATGTACATGATAAGGACGCCGTGGACGCATTTGACCGTCAAGTTGAAGGAGGAAGCGACCAGGGTCAGGGAGTGGGAAGAACGCGAAGAGAAGAGGAAGAGAGCGAGGTTGAACAAGGTATGGGTACCGCTGCCTGATCGGCCTATCCAGGGACAAAGACAGTGGTATTCATGGTAAAGCGGTCGAAATCTGCGTCCGTCATGTATTATAATAAATTGACCTATGATTTTCCACTATTGCGCCGTGTACATGAGTTATAACACACCAATTTCATCAAGTGCTGCGTCTACTATTCGCGCCATCCTTGAAATCTGCCTATCACTGCCGATTGGATGTTTTACAAATCGCTAAACTTGGTAGTGTTGTAAAGGTGCTTGTCGGTCATCTCCAGCGCCTCAAGCGTGTTACCAATCCAGATATCGCCCTCATTCTGCGGGATGCAAAGCATACCAAAGCACGGCTTCTGCGCCGCCGGGCCACCCATATCGATATTACGGAAAGTCATGAGGGTCTTGTAGGGCTCGAATTTCTTGCTCGCAACACCAGTATCGGGATGGACATCTGGCACATGACATCTAGCGCAGCGGCAGACGACGTCAAAGTTGTACCTCCACAACTTCTCCCTGGCGTGGTCGAGGACGACGATCTGGACCTTCTTCCAGCGGTCCTCTTCCCACGGCTCGTTGCCTTTGATGATGATGTTGGGTCGGAAACGCTCGATGGTCAGTTGATCGCAGTCGGCTTTGTTTTGCAGCAGACGGCGGTTAAGGTCTTGCAACGAGGCCTCGGAGGCGATCTGCACGTGCATGAGGTCGGCGAACATGAACGACGTCTCTTTGCCGTAGAGTTCCGTGGATGCGCTACCACCCGCGAGACGCGGTGTTGGGCCCTTGTAGGCCAGCTTGACCTGCTTCCCGAGGTGCTTGCTGAACATGTCGTTGACGTCGTCACCGTAGAGCCAGACGTCGGTTGGTCCCTCCCAGATCTCGGCCTGATCGAGGGTACAGTTCTCCTTGAGCCACTCCTGAGTCGGACGCGTTGCGATCCTGACTTCTTCGTCGGAACCAGTGATGGAGATGATGAGCTCACTGTGATCGTCGGAGAACTTTGTGTTGATGAGAGTCATGCTCGACTTGGCGCGAATAGTGAGAAACTTCTTCTTTTCCGCATCGATGAACATCCAGTTGCGGTCCAGATCGAGACCTTGTTTCGTGACCCTGATACGATCAATCTCGATACCGCGACATGACTTGATGGGATAGACGCGTAGACCGATGATTTCTGATGGTGGTGGCAAGGAGGGGTCGCGTGCGTTCGCTTTCTTGATTTCATCAGTGTGGAAGCCACCAAAGACGTAGACGAAGAAGGCGATGAGAGCGGCGACCAGAGTGACAAGGACCGCGCCTTCGTTCCTTGTCATTATCACACCATCGTTTCGTATACTCGCCGGTACGCTGAGGTAGTCCAGAATGGCACTCATGGTCGCGGATCTGAGAAAGGATGTAGTCGAGAAGTGGCCTGTATGCGTTTTACGCGCTGGTGCAGCAAACGATATCGACTTTAACCTGGGGTGAGATTTCTGTTCAGCTCAAGGAATAGAAAACAGTTAAGGAGAAGATGGTAGGTACCTTAAGGTCGCGTGGAGCTGAACACACGATAAAATTACCTTGTGGTCCAGATCCCCCGGCGCCCCGCTTCACCATCTCGCCAATCAACGCTCGGCATTGATAACCCCATGGCACTAGCAGTAATGAAAACACGGAGGGAACCACTTGGGGCGCATTTGACGGTACATCCGGGCGTGTTCATTATTTTGCTCTTCTATATGTTATGCAGCTACTCTCTTGCAAATTTGGCTGCACTATAGCTGCTGTAATTGAGGAAGATAGCCAGCTTTCAAGTGGTAGCGACATTATTGCTATTAAGCAGCCTGCGCTAGCTCTTAGGCTAGCATAGTGGGCTCTGTGAAGGCGATGGAGATAGCCCCTATGAAAGGCTATGAGCGCTATCGATGGCCGTGAGGGCTATGGAAAAGCACCTTGCCCGAGGGTAAATGACACTTGAATGAAGGAGAATGGCATCAGCATTCTTTTCACGCACGTAGCACTAATCTAGTGATAATGTAACGCCATCCTCTCTCGCCAAAACGCCTGATATCAACCTCACATCGAGCCATAAGCCATCATAGAGACCCTGAAATGAGAGCGAAAAGCAGCCAACTAGCGTTGAACTGATACTCCTTTGATGATACCCAAAGATAGTGAGATAGTGAAAAGAGACCGGTATGGTGAACGGTGTTTGAGAGCGCATGCATGCATCGATGCTGAACGAATGGGTATAATAGATACTGCTGTGAAGAGATCCCCTAACGAAGGATGGTATGCGGATGTATGAAAAGGTAGTGTTTGTCATTACTATAAGTACAATGAGAGCGTCGTCGTCCGGAGATCGTAGCCTAGACGAGTCCAGTGTGGATATGTATGTAGCGGTATTTTGCATCGCTTCGACTCTAATTCGATAGGGAAAAGAATCAAGAAGTATTGTCAGAAGCCTGGTGGAGCCCTACGAGTGTCTAGGTACCACCCCAGCCCTCGTTGTCTCCATGTACCTAGTACTTCTCTTGAGTGCGATGCAGGGTCCGAATGTGGCTGAGGGGCGTGGCAAGGCGATTTCCGGTTCTGGACCTGGTTGGTCGGGAGGGGCTCGTCCGACAGAGGATTCGAAGCATTCTAGACGTCTCCGCCGGCTTCGAGACCACCATCGAGGTCCATGTTTGGGTCGACCGCAAACGAGTTGTCGGGATTGTCGCTGTCGAGGAACACGAACGTCGGATGGTTCGAAGAGGCATTATGAACGTCTCCGCCGGCTTCGTGACCGCCATCGAAGTTGATGTTGGGGTCGAACGCATTCTAAACGTCTCCACCGGCTTCGAGACCACCATCAAAGTTCATGTTGGGGTCAAACGCAAATGAGTTGTCAGGATTGTCGTTGTTGAGGAAGGAATCAAAGTCGAACTCCTGCAGAACGTCTTGTCCATCGAGGGTGCCAAAGTCAAGCGACATGTCAAAGCCCTGAGGTATATCAGCATATGGACATGACATTGGTTGGTAGAGATCACTCACGTTACTGCCGTCAAGCGCACCGAACGGCTGACCAAGATCCGCCTGTTGCTGTTGACTGAGAGCTCCAGGATTTTGACTTTGCTGGTTCGGTTGCTGACTCGGCCCAATCTTGAATTGCTGAGCGGGGGCTGTCGGCGTAATCGGAGGAGCCGGAGTAGGCGTCGGCGGTTGCTCGCCTCCTTCCGAGGCAGGTGTCGCAGCGGCCGCACCGCCCTTCTTTGCAGGAGCTTTCTAAAGACAATGTCAATAAACTGACAACGTGAGATTGTTCAAAACAACAAACCTTATTGTTCTTGGCACCCTCCTTCTTGCCCTTGGGATTGGCTTTGTTGGTTTGCGAGGGGGTAGGAGGAGCTTGCTGCGACTGTGACGGCGACGAAGGCTGAGTACGAGCAGCCTCTCCCTGTGGTGGCGCTGGTGGTGGTGGCATCGCAGCGTTTCGTTGTTGAGGAGTCATATTCGGCGGCTGTGGAGGCTGCTGGCCCTGCATCATTTGGGGGGGACCCTGCGGCCACGGACCACCAGGACGTTGGACACCACGCTGCTGTATCATCTCGAACGTCTGTTGTTGAGTCATGGGTGGAGCTTGACCGTTCATCATAGCAGGATGAGAAGTAGCAGGCATCATTTGGCCGTTCATTTGACTATTTGGACCACCCATCATGCCTTGCATCTTAGCCATCTGGTTGAACATGCCAGGTGGAATGTTCGGATTCATCTGGCTGGGGTCAAAGCCGGGCACTGGTGAGCCTCTACCCTGCGGCATTGAACCATCAGGGTTTGGCGGGATACCTGGAGCCATCTTAGGTGTACCGCGCTTCATTTGTTCATCGGGATTTGGAGATGGACCAGTGCGGCTGTTTGAGGGCGACATGGGCGCTCCAGGGAACCCAGGCATGGGACCGCCGTTTGGACCATTTGCACTGTCCTGCTCTTGACGTGCCATCAGTAGGCGCTTCTTGTTCTGTTGCTCCAGTAACATCAATTGCATCTGATAGTCCTGGAGGGCGTGATTACTACTGTTCTGACCAGCAGGTCCGGCGCCTGGCATGCCACGCATCTGACCGTTGTTGAAGAAGTCGGCGTTGGCGTCCATAGCAGGAGATCCTTGAAGTGGTCCATTAGGATTTTGCATGCCCTTGTCCGAGTTAACATCCATGGCACCCTGCATCTGCTGGCGCATTGATTGGGCATATACCTGCATGGTCTTAGCGTCTACTTGTGGCGTTTGAATTTGTAAAGCGGCACTCTGCTGCTTTGGGTGTGAGATTCGGGGGACGGAGTCCGATATAGGACGTTGAAAACTCGTGTCCAGTCATTCAGGAAAGCTTACCTGTTGATTTGTCATTCCCTGCGGTTGACCACGGCCCATGGGTGGCATTTGACCATTGAAGCTGCCTCCATCTATCCTCTGGCGTTTTGGAGATGGTGCGTTCTCGCCAGACCCTGGTGTCTGTGGTCGTTGCTGTCCGTCCATGGAAGAACCTTCTCTTTGCATTTGAGTTTGCGGCATCATCTGACCAGAATTCATCATCATTTGTTGCTGGCGGGCTTGCTGGAGCTGCTGCATCTGTTGTTGAGTTCTGTTATATATATAAGAGTCAAGTCCTGGAATCGGGTCGAATATCAGACTCACATTTGACGATTGTTGCCGTTCATGGCGACTTTCTTCATGTCATTCCCGTGCGCCATCATGGAGTTGCGCATAATGGTCTGCATCTGTGGGTTTACCATGACGTTACGACGATCATTCTGCATCCGCGCGGCATTCTGTATGAAATGTTTAGTCATCGAAGATTTCGAAGGTCATCTGTTCCTTTCGATGACAACTTACCTGTACTTGATTCAAATATTGCTTGGTCTGCTGAGAGCCTCGACCGCGTTGAGCCAAGTAACAGTCCCAGAACTGACCCCACCAATCCAATAGAAATGAAGCATCGCAAGCTGCGACTTTGGCCATAGGCAGATCATCAGGTTTACCCAGAATGTTGTCCTTCGAGTCTTGATCCAATGAGTCCCCGTTCATGTTCCTCTGACCTGGGCTTTGTTTCGGGTCTGCCGTTTCGATTTCCACCTTATCAAGCAGCATCCTGGCCATGTCGAACATGCCGTTTCTGAGAAAGTAGTCGTACATGTAGGTGTGAAGTTTGTTGCGGTGGGTATCATCACGACTATTTCCACCGGGCGCGTTGCCTGGTGTTCCCATGTTCATCATTTGTTGTCCACCGACAGGTCCGCCAACACCACCCATGACGTTCATGTTCATCGCTAAGCTCGTGATCGAAGGCGGCGATCGAGGTGAGCAGCCTCGGGCCTCAACTGGCCGACTGAGGGTGTAAAATTTGTTGTATTGAGAGACGACGCGTCTGCGAGAGCGACGTTGGTGTCAGTAGTGGAGGGATTGAGCGTGAATTGAGGTTGATATGTGGTGAGAGCGCAATGGGGGAAAATGCGCCGTGGTCTGGTCGCGATCTCGAGCGCGGTCGAATTGACGGCTTGGCAGAGGGGGTTTTCAAAAAGCACCCAGCTGCGAAGTGGCCGCTGTCGCAATAAATCGAGGTGAAAGCGTCACGAGTCGTGTTCGAAATCAATAGAGAGGCAGATGATAAAGGTCGTTGAGGGGGGCGGTTGGGTGTATGTACTCGAGGTCGGAGAGGTGTCGGGAGTGGAGCGAAAAGCACGGAGCTTGGGGAAGCAATGGCAATATAGGATTGGAGGCTGCTGCGATGGCAAGCCGACCGAGATATGCACAATGTGAATTGCCTAGAAGCCGCAAAGCACCGAGAGTCGAGTAACAACTTAATTTCGAGGGTCGTGGGGAGTGTGTAAAGACAAAAGTAACCACGAAACGGGCTTATCGCTCAGCAAAAGAGTCGCGCAGAAGACGGAGGGACATGGCGAGCGCTGCTAGGACTGGGAGGGACTGGGAGGAGGGAAGAGGCCACAAAATAATGCGTGGCAGACTGACTTGTGCTAGAACGGTCTAGCGTGAGTACAGACCCACATTATCACGTGAATTCGTCAACGTTGAGGATCGAACAGAACGGCTATTCTCTGCCTCGATCACGTCCATGACCCGTCGTGCCCTTGTCGCATCATCTGGTCTCGTTTCGCTGCTGTCTGCGTGTAGCTAGCGAATATTTTGCTCATTTTGATGCAGTTCAGGATCTAAATATGGCGTTGGATTGAGCCTCAGATGGGTGTACATGTATTTAGCTTTGTTTAACAACCTTACTCGAGTTCCCCAGTGCCAAGCCATTGAACGAGCACATGAAGGCTAAACCTGCGCAAACATCATTGATCCATCTCTCTCCAATCAAGCTGCCACGGCCAGTCATCTGACTTCGAGCTTGCGAATTCTGACAGAGATTGACAGAGATTGTGACCTGTGACATCGGCTGGTTGACCTACTGCCCGATTTGTAGATTCATCCCGAGCTAAATAGCACAGGACCGGTCATGGTAGAAGATCCAGATTCGCAGTCTCTCGTAAGAAGATACTTCAAGGGAGTTGCGCATATCAGGTGTCGTTCTTCTCCTTTCTTTACAAATGGCTTACGTGCAGGTGTTCCGTGCCGTGTGTCCATCGGCCTGGGTTCGGCAAGTCTTGTATCAAGCGGTAGAGCTAGATTGGGAGTTTGGCGATATCAATACCGTTTTCGACATTGCTATGCACCTCTCACTCGTCATCAGGCGGCATCTCGTCTTCGATGTACTTGATCAGCGATACACGCATCTCGGTGGTGTCGTTTCCTCGCAGAACATCACTCAGGAACTGAACCTCGACTTGCATCTGGACCTATGTAGAATCAGTCAGTGGTCTCTGAGCAACTGCCAGTCAGTCCTACCATCTCAAGCGCTCCTCGAAGCACACCGCAAAGTATGTTGGAATACCAAAGCTCATCCTGGGCCTTTCCGTCGTCCGGTAATTCCACAAAGTCGGCAAGTGGGTTCTCCTCCAAGACCAGTGTGAATTGCTTGCCGTCACTTGACCAATTCGTTATAGCAGGCGTAATGTTTAGGAAGATCTTGAACCCAACTTTTGATATCATCTCCGCCGTCTCTCGTAGATTAGAACAGGATCCGGTATTTGACTTGGCAAGAAAATCCTCAATCAATCGCGTGCCGATATTGTAGCCCATCTTGTCCAGCTGTTTATTGACCTCCACGTAGTCTCCGCTAAAGTCCTTGCATAGTTGCGCGACAACAGTTCCATATGTAAGGGTGACCAGCTCGGCGTTGACCTTGTCGACTCGAGTCCTTCACCGATCAGTATCTTGGTATCCATGCGCAGGCATTGGTACTTACTTCCATACTCTAATGGTCTGTTAGCACGATCCTACTTCGCTTGCAGTGCTCGTTGCATGATACTGACTCTTCTCCAATCCGGGCGGCCTTGCTCGAAGCCATGTTTATTTCATGCAACGTCTGATATAAGGCGAGAGGGGGGGGGCCTGATAAACGTGCCAATCTTTCTAGCCAGAGATTGACGTCCGCTTTTGACTACCAGAAACCAGGGTAATGTTAGAATAAAGTCAACGGGGGTCTGCGGTGATGCTGCTCATGAACCTTGAACCAACAACCGACGCGGAGATCGGATGTTCCCGTCCACGTTCAGCTTCTTGGAGATTTTTCTGAGGAGTTGGGGAAACAGACACCTTCCACGAACATTAGAAGCCCGCTTCTTCCACTCATTGTAGTCCTCCGATTCAACCCCGTTAGATTCTGAATCGTCAATAAAACGCGATTACCACGATGTCATCAGAAAAGCGCGCCGCTTCCAGCTCGTTCGGTTCAGGACAGATCATTAAGAGACAGAGATCAGATAATGAATTGGCTACCAGGAATGGCACATCGAGCAGCGCGCTCATACAAGGGAGCAGAACGGGGAGCTTGCACTCGCCTGTGATGGAGCTCACGGGCCATAGTGGAGAGGTGTTTGCGGCGAGATTCGACCTTACCGGACAGCACATAGCGTCAGGATCTATGGACCGCGATATTCTGTTGTGGAGGACCTCTGGAGATTGCGAAAACTATGGAGTACTGTCTGGACACAAAGGTGCGGTACTCGATCTTCAGTGGTCGCGTGACTCAAGGGTGGTGTACTCTGCTTCGGCAGACATGCATCTTGGAAGTTGGGATCTGGAAACAGGGCAGAGGATACGAAAGCATCCTGGGCACGAGGAAGTCATCAACTGTCTGGATGTCAGCAAGAGAGGCGAGGAATACCTGATCAGTGGATCGGACGATGGATACATTGGACTCTGGGACCCGCGACAAAAAGCTGCGATTGATTTCATCGAGACATCGTTCCCGGTCACCGCGGTCGCCATCTCAGAGGCTGGGAGCGAGCTGTATTCTGGAGGCATTGACAATGACATCCATGTTTGGGATATGAGAAAGAAAGCCGTCACGTTTTCGCTCACCGGACACAACGACACGATCACATCGCTCGCCGTGTCACCCGACTCTCAGACACTTTTATCGAACTCGCATGACAGCACAGTAAGAACGTGGGACATTAGACCCTTTGCGCCAAAAGACCGACACATCAGGACTTTCGACGGCGCCATGACGGGTATGGAAAAGAATCTCATGAAGGCGACATGGGACACGCAAGGAAAGAGAATTGCTGCTGGTAGTGGAGACAGGACGGCCGTGGTTTGGGAGGTCTCGTCTGGAAAGATGCTGCATAAGCTACCTGGCCACAAGGGCGCGGTGAACGATGTACGATTTGCGCCAAACGATGATCCTTTGTGTAAGTCTTGCTACATGCCTTCAATCACTTCCAGCGCTGACTGTTTTTAGTGTTATCGGCTTCGACAGACCGAACAATCATCCTTGGCGAGCTCAAGTGATTGGTACGAACTTGTGCAAGAACCACAAAGCCTACTAGCGCAGATATTATTTCAGCGAACCATCGACTATACTGCGGCTAAGACAGGCACAATCTCCATGGACATAGGCTCCTCGAGTATTCGATCAACACCCAAGTTGGCAGTATGGGTCGCTGGAGCCATCGAGACGCGCGCGATCTACCGTATGATCGAGCTCATGCAACCATGCATCATCTGGGAGCCAGAACGGCCTCCTGCGCGCTCGTATGCGCAAACCCAGTCATCAATGCATCCACTGGCTCATCCCTGTGTGGTCACAGCTTCCACTTGTGATGGTAGAGACTGGCTGTGAGGGTGTTACCATGGACAGCGAGGTCGGAGCTAGGACGCAAGGATAGACAGTGCATCGTTAAGAGGAGCCGTGTGTTCCGTTAACAGCTGCAATATAATAAGCTAATCACGTCGCATGGGGCAATTTCTTGAGTCCAGAAGCCGGGACACCGTGACACAAAAGACGACAAATTTGACGTTGTTCTAATTGTAGCCGAGGCGTGGTTGATTTATCCGGGGAAAGCGTGTCAAGACGTGTCAAAATCTCCATCTTCCCCTCTTTCTGTCCCCGCTACATCAAGTTAGTATCTGCATCTCGCATATTCGCCTGAATACTTTTGCAAGAAGCTCGAAGCGATGACAGACGATCACGGAAAGGCGGTCCGGTGCGCCTTGAGTGACTGGGGGTACGATCGATTCTTGCTTCGTCTCATCACGTTAGAGGACGCCTGTCTCGATCAAGCCTTGTTCCCGTCTTCTAAAGATCTCCACTGCAGGTACAGTACCTTTTCGGACAGTGCATCACTTCCCTTCTCCGCTTCTCCTTGCCGCCTGCATCAAATTTATATTGGTCATGGGTTCTAGAGTTGTGCAGCGGATCGGAAAGGTAAGTGACATACCATCTTAGGATCTTCGTTATACGACTGTTCAGTCCGAGCATATGGTACTACACCTCGAAAGTATATAAGCCATCTGCATGCCCTGTAGGTTGTCTTCTCATTCCAACCACTTCTCATCACTCAAGATGCACTCCTCTCTTGCTCTCCTGGGCTTCGCAGCTTCTGCTGCTGCAAAAATCTTCTACGCTGGTGTCGCCGAAAGTGGTGGTGAATTTGGTGTCTACAGCCCAACCGCGACCAATGGAACCGGTCTTCCAGGTCGCTTCGGTGTCGACTGTAAGAGCACATCATTGCTTGATCATGTCTTATGCTGACCTCTGGCAAAGATGCCTTCTTGAACAAGACCACTGCCGACATCTGGGTCGACCAAAACCACATCAACACCTTCCGTGTTGCCTTCCTCCTGGAACGCATGTGCCCACTCGAGTACGGTCTCGGTTCCAAGTTCAACGAGACCTACTTCGGCTACTTCAACGATGCCATTCAGTACATCACTGTGAACAAGGGCGCATATGCCATTCTTGACCCACACAACTGTGAGTCGGCTCTTTCAGACAATCAACAAAAAGACGTCCTCTGACCTCAGCAGACATGCGTTACAACGACCCGTCTCAACAGCCAACCACTGGATCTGTCATCGGTAACACCAGCGACCCAGCAGCTGCATCCACGGCACAGTTCCAAGCCTTCTGGACTGAACTCGCCTCTCGCTACGTCCACAACCCCAACGTGATCTTCGGCATCATGAACGAGCCACACGACATGCCCACGCAACTAGTCCTGCAGAACGACCAAGCCGCCATTGACGGCATCCGCTCCACCGGTGCGAAGCAACTGATCATCGCGCCCGGCAACGGCTACACCGGAGGTCACTCCTGGAACCAGTCCGCCGGCGGTGACGCGCCATCGGCCGACTACATGTACATGCTGCAAGACCCAGTCAACAACACCGCCATGGACATCCACGAGTACCTCGACTACGACTTCTCGGGCCAACACCAGGTCTGCAACCAGAGCTTCCCTGCCAACCTCGCTTTCCTCACCAGCTGGCTGAAGCAGCACAACCTTAAGGCCATGATCACCGAGTTCGGTGGAGACAACAACACCATGTGTGACAACTACCTCCAGCAGGCTGTCGAGTACATGGCTCAGAACGACGGTAAGCCTTCCTCTGCCACCAAAAGCTCTCATACCAATACTAACGCGCGGCAGAATACATCGGCTGGACCGCCTGGGCCGCCGGTCCTCTTTGGGGCACCGAGGCTCCATGCTGCAACGACGGCGCCAATCTTGGATCTCTGGAGCCAGGCTCGACCGCTCAAGGCGGTGGACCAAGTCTCTACTACACTGTCTGGCTCAAGGTCATCCAGCCTCTGCTGCCTAAGCACTTGCAGCGCAGCGGCATTACTAGCGTCCGCGGCCCAGCTGGCTTGCCACAGTAGATCTTGTCAAGGAAAAGCGACGAGCGTCTCGTGGATCGTAAAGCGGTGGCCGTAGCTATTCATACACCGAAGCGGGCTCGAAGTGAGGATACGGATATGAGACACAGACTTATAGCCTATTCCAGTATCCTGTGATGAGGGCATATAGCATGTCAAAAAACTCATTCGTTTATTCTGACTCGTTTTGGCTCTCGAATACCAATACACGTGGCTGATCCGCGGTTTTGGACACCGCGATCCTACCTAGGCCCTGAGAATGCAACGATGAATCTTCCAATTGAAGTACAAAAATGTATATACACACAAGTGTGAAACCAAGCGTAGCGGCATGGTATATGAAGCGCTACTTGTAACGCTCTTCATACTTTCTCTCTCTCACATCAGCCAACTACCCCATTTTTTTTTCGTCACACTTCCGGAGACCCAGGAACCCACAGGAGAAGGATCTCGGTAAAACGTCGAGCCTTAGATAGTTAGCTGGGTGTTCGGCAGACACTTCGTTAATGTCCTTCATCATAATCATTCCTTCGTTGTTCCATACCGACTTGTGATATCGCCAGAATGCCTGTACCATCCCGACGTACGCTTCGGACCATCTCGGCTATGACTAAGGTCTGCCGTGTCCTACATAGCCATGTTTAGCAACGACGTCTAGTCACCCACTCGGACATAGTCAAGCTTGTCGACACCAACACCGCCGATGAACTGTCCTCAAGATAATGACATCTCGTCGGACCTCTCGCCAGACTCCTCGCCAGACTCCTTACTAGAATCCTCGCTAGAGTCCTTGCCAGACTCCTTACTAGAATCCTCGCTAGAGTCCTTGCCAGATTCCTTGCCAGACCCATCGGCACACTCTTCGGCAGACTCCTTGGGAGACTCCTCGCTAGACTCCTCGCGAGGAGGATTTCACCGGGTGACGTCGAGAAAGAAGGACTTCCTCTGGTGACGACTTGTGGTTGTATTCCGAAAGTGAAAAGAGTAATCAAAGCTGGAAAATGTCCGTCAGCTAACATATCTTGGTCAGCTAGCAAGTATCACACAGTCTACTAACATGGTCACCCTCGGCGGCCTTACAATTATTTCAACTGGCGATACGAACCTCCCACCTACCAAACATTACCAACTATCGTTCAAGATGTGCACCTAAAAACGCCTACGATACACCTGCGAACACCCATCCGACTGCATACTAGAGCTTCTCGGCGATCGTCGACCGGACATCTCGCCAGACTCCTCGCTAGACACCTCGGGCAGCGACGCACGAGCAGCAGTCTTCGACCCGCTATCCCACCACCCATACCACTCCGGTATCACACAAATCACTAGTGTTCAAAACTTAAAGGACGTGGTCAAATCTGATTCCATTACATGTATCTATCTACCGAGATCTCACAGCCTCATCACAGATGAGCCACCATAGATCGACCAATTTTTCGTGCCATCCCAGATGCTTCCTCCTTGGAAAAACCAGTCAAAGTCGGGTATTGTTGTTCGCTGTCGTTAAGATATGCTGCATTAAGTCTATAATTTGTCGAGTGTTGCCGCTGGGGCAAAAAGTCGTCGTTGTTGTTGTCGAAAAGAAAACAGAATGAGAGGGGTTCTGTTTTGTGTGTGAATAGAGAAGTGAAGGTTAGTTTCGTCCACTCGCCATCGAGGCGGTACTTTATCAGTAGGTCCAGTGGGCGAGCGTGCCGCAGAAGTTGTTGCGGTTGCCTGCGTCTTGACCTGCGGCTCTGCCGTTGAGAGTCACCATGTTGATGGATGCCTTTGTGCTGACACCGTACAAGTGGACGTTCTTGGAGCCACTCTGGACGGAGATCATGTTCTCTTGGCAGTTGTTGCTGGCGACGCAGTCTTGGTCGTAGTTCTCGAAGAACGAGTACAGACCGGTTCCGTAGATCAGGATGTTGTTGCTGGCCACGACGCGCAGACCCCAACTCTTGTCGCAAGGCGCGCGGAGGTTCTGCGAAGAGCAGGTCGAGAAGTTTGGATCTTGGAAGGCGTTCTGCTGCATGGTAAACGGAACGAGAGCGGATGGGTTGGACTGCCAGTATGGAGTCTCGGATTGAATGTGGCCCATGAAGATGTTCTCGGCGTTCAAGAGCTGGTAGTTGTACAAGACAGAGTGCTCGTATGAGGTGCCCCAGAACCAAGCAGTGTTTGACTCGATGAGAATACCGCGGCCATTGTAAATGTCGATCTGGTTGTGGTCAGGCAAGTCAAGCTCATGGTCAGCAACCCAACCCCAAGTGTTCTCGAGGTAGACATTGGTCGAGGTTGAGGTGGCGTGGAACAACATGAAAGCGCCGTAACAGTCTGGGTTGGCCGAGTGTGTGACACCGGGGTTCTTGGAGCAAGTGTCACTCTGGAGGCCGGTACCAGCAGTTCCACCAATTCTGAAGTGAACGTCCCACAGACCAGAGGCACCTTGGGCGGAAGCAAGGTTCCACTCTACCATGACAGCACCAGGAGCAGCGCCCTTGACTTCAAAGATAATATCAGACATCTCGACAGCGCCGGATTGGCCCTTGTTACCAACACGGAAAACGGGCTGAGGGTTGTTCTGGTCGGCAAAGAAGCTGCCAGAACCCATGATGAGCGGCCAAATCTCTCCAGTGATCTTGATGTTGGCCGGTACGTTGATAGTGGAGGTTATGAGATAAGCACCATGATCAAAGTAGAGGACTTGGTTGGAGGTTACGGCGTTCATCGCGTTCTGGACGGCAGCAGTATCATCGGTCATACCATCACCGACGGCACCGAAGCTCTTGATGCTGACGAAGGAGCTGGCTGGAAGCGACTCGTATTGAGGACGGGAACGAGTGAAGAATTGGCCTTGAGAGTTGAGGAGCGAGCCGGGCTTGTTCGGCGCCACAAGAGCCTGTTGAATGAGTGTGTTCCTGTGAGCAACTTGCCTCTTGCCCTGGGCCCAAGATGCGACGATGCGTCCACCTTGCAAGACAGTAGAGCCAGAAGCGTCCTGAACAGCTACGGAGCTCCCACGGAAGTCGACATTGTCAATAATGAGGGTGCCACCGGTGGTTGGGGAGTTCTGCTTGCTCTTGACAAAGGCCGTCTTGACACCGATCGGAGTGTTGACAAAGGTGGTATCAATGAGAACAACCGAACCGACAGTCTGGGCAGGTCCGTTGGACATGTCGACACCGATATCACAGTTGTTGATGTTCAGACCTTGGAGGGTCCAGACCCAGTTCCAGTTCATGAAGATGGCGGTGTTGCAGCCGTTGAATGTCATGTTGCGGCTGGTGAATTGCTGGTTACCGAAGAAGGCTCCGTAGTTTCCACCGTTGAAGACTAGATCAGTCATGAAGCCACCAGAACCGTTGTCCATGAAGATACCGATTTGCTTGGAAGCTGGGCCAGAAATCATGTTGAAGACAATGTTCTGAAGGGAGGTGGCCTGAGCGACTTGCCAATGGATACCGGCACCGGCAGTTTGGGGCATGCCAGTGAGATCAATGACAAAGTTGCGAACTTGACGGAAAAAGTTGTTCTGGTTGGTGTACCAATTGTCTCCGTTGGCTTCGTATGGGTCAGAGTCAATAACGGCCATACCAACAAAGTTTGCAGCAGCTTTGAGAGTAGGAGGGTTGACAGCATCGCCAACCATCTGGGTGTAGTAGTACTGAACAATTGGAGTGCTGACAAGATACGTGCCAGGAGGAAAGTAGACGATAGCGGGAGTGACCGTGGTAGAATCACAACCAAGGCCGCAGCGAGAACCAGCTGCTATTGCGGCATTGATTGCATTTGTGGAGTCAGTTGAACCGGTGGGGTCAGCACCGAAGTCCAAAACATTGCGGTAGATTGTGTAGCTCGAGTCACTGGTGAACGGGACTGAACCTTGACGTGCAATGTTTGCGAGCCAGTAAGACGAAGAAACCGAGGTCGTCCTTTTGGTGGAGACCTTGTTGCCTGGCGCGGGAGATGCAACTGGAGAGGCGAGAGTTGTCGAGAGAATACTGGTTAAAGCGCCCAAGACAGCGAATGTCTTGAACGAAACCATGTTGAGAGTAGAGACGGGAAAAAGCTGCTGTCAAAGACTGTGGGATGATATCAGTGTCTGTTGAGGAATTTGTAAACGAGTGACGAATGGTGAGGATGGAAGATAAGGAACGAGTGTGAAGTTAGTGGTTGGTAAAGGTCGCGAATTGAATATAAAGAAGTAAGGTCGTGCGGAAGGAGTTGTTGATTGTTGTTTAGTTAGGCGCGATCGACCAGGCAGGCGGACATAAGCGGGGCAGGCGACAGTACTGTTCCACATCCAGATGACCGCCTGGCAAGTTGTCGAAGTAGAAGTGAATGCAAAGGAAGTGAAAGTGTAAAAGACTGAAACCGAAGATTCACATTCTGGGACGCGAGGGGGGCAGAACAAAGAGAAGCGTGGAGTAGAGAAGCCGATGGTGTGAGGGATAAAGTATTTCTGGATCAGTACTCACATGCAGCTGTTCAGGTCTCCAAGCAGTCGAGACGCGGTGATAGTCAATCAATGACTGATCGGACGAGTCTCAAGGTGTAACGTATGGTATAGAAGGGTGTGGATGAGTAAAGAGGGACCTCTGGCCTGTACAAAGGAGGACAGCCAATGTTCCTTATAACCAGTCATTTAGGATTGCACGCGCTATAGTGGCTACGCAACCATCTTCTCGCCATCGCCTTGTGTGCTGCTAGCCTCTTCATCATCTCGTTGGAGATTACAACTGTCGAACGGTCGTTGCTCGCTCACGACTGCGCCGTTTCTCCGAACACGAACTGAGGAATGCAAATCCAGCCACGGTCTTTACTATCACGTCGACGCGTCGTGGACTAATCTGTAGGTTCGGGATATTGGAGAAAGACTGAGACACTTCGTCGATTTACCGAACAGAACATTGTGACATGCCATGTGCACGTGTTTGATCAGTGTAGATGAGGTGAACTGTGAACAGGGGAACATGAAGTTCTGCAGTGCGGAAGAGGCGCGACGTTGGGCGGCGCACGGGACGTTGGACTTCATCTGCCAAACCGCATCGCAACCTCAGCTTGTTCGAACTCGTACCTCAAGCACAGCTGCACACTGCCAATCTGGCTGCTACTGAACGATATGGTCGTGACGCGGAAACTACATGCAAGATCTGATATCTGGTCATTGTATACTCTTGGTCTTTCCTGGATGCCGGCAACCTGTCTGGGCACTGAGTAGCAGCCATTGAACGACTCGAGCCCACCGGGTAGTACGGCTGTATTCATCACACACAAGCAACAGCATGATATTTATAGAGAAACATTTGAGACATCGCCACTACTCCACGAACTACTACTGTGGTCTCGCCCACGAGTGAACCAGTTCACGAGCTCATGGTGCTCCGCTCAGCAGTCTTCTCTGATGCACAGCAAGGATACCAGTGGTCTTCTATATTCAACATCATGCTTACTTACCCTGACGTCGCTCCAGTGTTTTCAGCGACTGTGAGGCAGTGATATACCAAGAAGACGCGTCGTGTCTCTTGTCACTCTGTGACCAAAATCTACTATACTTCTCCCCAATTAGCCTTGCCGAGGCGGTCGGTCGGCATAACGATGACCGGTAGAACCGCTCAAGCCTCGAAGTTACGATCGGCATCGGTAGTCGGTCCTAGCTCCGTTGCTTCGAGGAGGCAATGCCTTATACAGTATACCGTGGTGGAACATCATGTCTCGGCTTCCGCACGTGGGGTGGCGGAATATGCTTATAACAGAACCAGGGGCCATATCATCGGGTATATTGGTCTTGTGTCAAAAGATTCTATGCGACACCGAACGTACTGACTCGTTGAACACTTGTTCCGCTGGAATGAGAGTAATTGTATTCTTGCATGTGTTTGATGTATGTTGTGCGAACATTACCTCATGCTTTCTAGCTAGCAAATGGATGCCGACCGAATTGACTCCGCTCACCAAGCATGACACCATGTCTCTGCACATCTTTGGCAAATGTCAGACATCTTTCCCGATACTCTTCTCTATCAATCTTCCCCTGCATCCACTGACCCAGTGTCAAAGCATCAAAAGCTGCTTGGCCCGTAGAAGCCGCGGTATGGGGTCTGAACCCAGCCAGAGCATCACCAACCAGCAGAACCTTGCCATCAAAGAAGGAGTTCTCGTCAGAGATATTGTCGGTAATAGCCTGGACGAACGGATGTTGTGTCTTGTTAACGAGCTCTGCGTACTGAGGTGGCAGCACATCGTCCGCCATCTTGACGTACTTTTCCCAGGCAGACTTCTTCATGCCGCCCGGAGGCAGTGTGATGGCGTGCCGTTTGCCGTCATTGTCAGTCATCAGATCCTCTAGCTCAGGACTACCTTCTTCAAGATTGACATACCAGACCCAGTTCATGAGCCGATGTCCTTTCTCGAGGCTACCGTTCTCCCCGGGAATCAGGTACGCCAAGATCTGGATGCCTTGTGTATGGTAGAAGGCGAAATGCTCGCTAAAAACTTCTGTCGCAGCTTCGGACAGCTCTGTCTCTGGTACTGTTCCTCTGAAAGCCACATATCCGACGTATGTGCGCTCGACAGAAGGGTTCAGCTGGCGGCGCGTGGTCGAGCTTCCTCCGTCTGCCGCAATGACAAGGTCAGCCTCGGCTGACTGTGACTGACCAGATTTATCCTTCCAGGTGACACGGACGCCTTTCGAAGGACCCAGATCCTCCACATTAGAGACGGTGGAGCCATTGAGGTATTTAGCCTTGGAGCCGTTGTTGATCGGAGGCGTGTCCGTGAAGTACTCGTCGATACCCATCGCGTCAACCCTCCATCTCAGAAATCGGTACAGAGTATCCCAACTGGTCATACGCTGTTGTCTCTTGTCGACGCTACCATTGACAATGCCTCCTTGCTTGTCCAGATATAGTCGCTGTTGGCTGGTGACAGCAATGTCTCTTCCAGGACGGACATATTGTTCAAAGAATTCCTGGGTCTCTGAACCAGCTACAACTCCAGCACCTTGGTTATGCAGCAGAGCAGTCGGTGATCTTTCTAATATCGTGACCTTGGTCGACGGCGAATGTGTGAGTACGGTGTGAGCATGCATGAGGCCGGCCAGTGAGCCGCCAAGGATCATACAGTGGTTGACTTGAGGAAATGCCATCTTACGAAGTGCTTGCATGTAACGTGGTTGTCAATGTTGTTGAAACAGGAAATTGCCTACATCAAACGAGGTCAGATATCCTACCTTGTTATCATAAGTCGTGACTATGATGGAAGAGCATCGCCGTAATTGGGGTACATGTATAGATTAAACAGCCGACCATTGCGTCATAGCCTGACTAGCGGCCTGCGCCTTCCAAAGTGAACTTGAAGGCCTGACCAGGATAACTTCAAGTTATACTCATTTACTAGGACGTTGTTGTGCAAGTTGATTCCAAGACGAACATCACAGACAATTAGAACCCACAATGGCTCCGACAACTCGGAAGCGGAAGCTAGATGAAGAAAACGCATCACTGAATGCCGACCCAGTGGAGACACCATCAAAGAAGGTCAAGCCACAGAAGTCAGGCAAACCCGCCCAGACAGAAGATACCGACCAAAGCAACAACACCGTTGAGGCATTTGACATTCCAAATGGAGACAAGTCGATTGGTTGTAAGAAGTATTTCACGGTACAGGAACATGCCAAAGGAAGCAAGAAAGCGACCGTACCGTCCTTGATCTTCACGCATGGAGCCGGAGGAGGCATCGAAACCCCAGCAACCGTCGAGTTCGCACAAGGGTTCGCCAAGCTAGACACTGTTCTCTGCTTCCAAGGGACTATGAACCTGAAGTCACGCGTCAAAAGCTTTCACACAGTGGTCGAAGATCAAAATTGGGGTCAGGCTTTAGGTGGCCGAAGCATGGGCGCTCGAGCAGCGGTCATGACATCGAACGAACACGGCGAGACCGAGGCTCTGGTACTCGTGAGCTACCCTCTGGTAAGTGACAAGGGCGATGTCAGAGATGAGATTCTCCTTGAGATTCCGGCAAATGTCGCAGTACTGTTTGTTAGTGGTGATGGAGACAAGATGTGTCCGCTCGACCAATTGAAAGACGTACGGAAGAAGATGAAGGCTACCAGCTGGCTGGTGGTTGTCAAGGATGCTGATCATGGTATGAGCGTCAAGCCGAAAAACGCGACTGAGCCTGTGAGATGCGAAACCGGGCGAGTAGCCGCTCAGTGGCTCAAGCAAGCAGACGCAAAGCAGCTTGAGGCCATGATCGAATGGAGCCAGGAAGAACAAGAGGTAGTAACGACTGACTGGCATAACGACAACGGCGTGACGAAGCCGGAGCAAAAAGTGGATAGCCTGGAGCAGATGGAGCAAGATGGAGAAAAGGATACAAAAGCTCAGCCAAAGAGCAAGCGAAAGAAGAAGGCATGATGTTCTAAGCGGCAAGAGATACCCCCTATCAGTCTTCGACAAACAGTAGTGTCATGTATTATAATGTAACCATTCACTACTTTCCCAAAGCTGAAGGTCTTATATCAAATGACGGTCACCAGATTGACGGGAGCTTCCCCGCATCTTCTCCAACAAAACACCTCAGGATACACTTTCGACTTCTGTGTTCACGGAAATTTCTCATCGCAACTCATACAAGTGCTTGTGCGTCACTCGAGATGAGGCTACGCCTGAGCGTCTCTCGTCATGATCTGCCGACTGTCCATGTTCTCTGGAACGCGGATCCAGCCTGGAGAATCGCTGAGCTACTGGAGAACATCCATCGCGATATTCCTTTACAAGCCGAACACTGGGACTTCCAGGATTACAGGCTCGAGCTTGATGGATACGAATGTTTGCATTATCAGATAGTAGGTGAAGTATTGAGGGACGACGATGAAGTGCAGTAAGTTAATCGAGGTCCTATCTCGACCCGTATTGACACAAGTTGCAGTGTCGCTCCCCTTGAAACGAAAGATATCCGCATAAGGCGCATCCTTGGCCGAGATCAGATCACACCGGACGGAAGACATCTCGTTGATGGTGTCGCCTATGGCCGTCCCTATCCCATCAGGAGTTTCACCCGGCCTATGTTACAGATTCCTCCACGCAATGCAGTAACAAACGATACGTACGAGGATGAGGACGACGACGAAGACTATGATGAGCTGGGATACGATGATGACTATGAAGACGAGGAAGAGCAATTGTATCTTGACGAAGGAGGAGAGTCTGAGGCAGAGCAACTAGAAGCTCAACCTCCGGTCAAGAGGAGAAGGGTCATCGACATTGGAAACGATATTCGCACGTCGACGCAGAAAAGGAGCGCAAAGAACAAACACGTTGCTTTCGTCGCACCAGAGACGGCTCAGAACCAGCTCGTGCTTGTAGAGGATCAGGATGAAGACGACGAGGAGGATGACGACTTCGCGCCAGAGGATGATGCCATGAGCGGCGTTGAGGAGGAAGACGCCGGCTCTGACAGCAACGAAGAGGAATCAGAGGCTTCAGAGGCTTCAGAAAGTTCTCCCGAATCCGATGAGGAATCGGAAGACGAAGACGAAGACGAATCGTCGGAAAGCGAGTCTGATGGGTCGAATTCCGAAGAAGATGAGCCCATACAAACTTCGACAACAACGACGAAGACAAAAGTCCCAACACAAATGCGACCACGCGCAGTAGTGATCAAGGAAAAACAAGCACCACCGCAGCCACAGGCACCACCTGGTCAAGGCCAAAAAAGTACTCAAATGCGCAACATGCGACGTAGAGCCACTATGAAGCTCGAGTTTCTCAAGAAAAAGTACAATTGGCCGTCATACATCTCGAAGGACGATATCCGAAGACATGCCGCTAGTCACGGTATTGAAGGCGATCTGGACAATGTTTTGCAGCAATACATTGACGAAAAGGTCAGCTACGACGGCAACCTTGGACCCTACGGATTCCAGCCAGAGTCTTCTCAGAACGAGTCAGCTTCGGCTCCGGAATTAGCGGTCCATGACGAAGAAGACGCCGAGGACAGCGACAGCGATGGTAGTGATGACAGCGAAGACAGCGACGACACTGATGAGTCGGCACCGAGTGAGGAGGGAACTACGAAGCCACCTCACCACGCTCCTGCACCACTTGGCGAAGCACCTCAGGTCGACGCCCAGCTCACCGGATCTCAACTCAGCGCAGAGATGCAAGTCAGACGCGAAGCGTTACTTGCGGCTCTCGATAGTGGAGGTATCTATGCTACTGAGGATCCTCACGCAGCGATCGTTCAAGTACAGAAAGTTCCCGATGCGGCTGAGACCCGTCCGACTCCACCAAGCAAACGCGCGAAACTCGACGTTGCCTCAACCCAGCGCCTCCTACTGGGTTCTCTCGGAGTAAGGGTACCGAAGACGGCCGAAGATCGCGAGAAGACCCAGCAGAAGCTAGCTGCTCAGGCCCAGAGAAAGCCCGTCACCAAAGTCAATGGAACACCAAAAGCCGACACTGCTCCTCAGGCAGAAAGAGACAACGATGATGAAGCCGCAAACGACCCCGACCACTGGCGCAGGTACATCAATCTCACAGCAATCGAATGTGTAGATGAGAACGTCGAGCTCGGCGAGCCACCATTCCCATACTACCATTACTGGACCGAGCCCAAAAATGGGAAGAAACGCAAGCGCGACCATGGCATGTACATGGCCAAGAAGAGCAAGAAAGAAAATTACACCGATGACGCAGAGAACTATAATGGAGACGAGAGCCTTGACTACGATGATGCCGGCGATGGCTTGGATTACGACGACGCAGAAGATGGCGCCGAATACGTCGACGCACAAGCTTTCGTAATCAGCGATTTACAAGGACAGCAACTCTCCAGTGAAACGATGCTGCAAGCTGCTGAATCACTGGATACCTTCGGCCCAGTATCAATCGAGGTGGACCTACCGCTTCCACCAGCCGACATCGAGACCCTTCCCCTGACCACCGTCGACAAGCTAAATATTGGCGACGTCATCGTGTTCACCCAGCTAGAAGTCTCAGCCGCAACGAACTGGCAACCATCTGTCTCACCCCGGCGCACAGCACGAGTGGTAGATATTACCGAAGAAGCAGTATTGGAGCTGCAATTGGCGAAACGCGACGTTGTACAACACGAGTACGACGAGGAAGGGCAGAGAGTCTACAGCAAATTCGAAATGGAAGGCGCCGACGATGAAGAAGAAGAGGGCGTGATATTTGCGTCGAGTGTCGATTTACAAGAGATCAGGTTCCTCTGCTCGCTGCAGCCTGTGGCAGACGAGGACACCTCTGTCATCATCAGCAAAGGCGGTGATGTCAACGTGCAGACCGGTCTCATGAACGAGATTGTTGAAGAGGAAACTCAGGGAGGAGACGTCGACGATACAGTGGCAGGGCTTGACGAAATCATGGACGGCGAGTCATGAGCTACGGATGTCGACCCATAAGATACCAGTGATAAGCCAAGGCATCAATAAATAATGTATACTACGCACTACCAAGCCATCCAAGTCCGGAGCGCCTCGTCCCAGTGTCAAACCTCAAGCGCACTCTTCGCATACTGCAAATAATCCATGCCCGCGCCATCCACATTCCTGAGTCCCTCACTACCATCCCAAAGCATGACACCACCCAAATTACCCACGTTTCCCTGCTGCGCAAGCGCCACGCGTCCGCCGAGCGCATCACCGGGCACATACCCACTACCCGCGCCACTGAACGCGCCCGCCCCCACAAAGACCCGTGTAGTATTACTCAACTGCGCCAAATCCGCACTCCACGTCGCAAAACTCGCGCCGAACCCGTCGCCCGACAGGTCGCAGGACGGGTTGTTGTAGAACTGGACGAAGACGAAGTCGGTCTGCGCGAGCGCGGACAGCGGGATCGAGGCGTCGGGGTACGGACACTGTGGCGCCGCGGAGAGGTAGTAGGGCTTGCTGGTGTCGGCGGCGAAGAAGGAGCGGAAGGCGCTCGCGAGCGTGTCGTAGTGAGCGGGATCGTGTGTCTCGTTGTCGAGGTCGAAGCCGTCGAGGGTTATGTTGGGTCCGAAGGGGCGGAGGACCGGCAGCGAGAGAGGCCCTGTGCCGGCCCCGAAGAGGTCCCATAGATTGGAGGCGAGTTGGGTTGCGGAGCTGGCGGTCGGCAGTGTTGAGTTGCCTGTGTATCCGCCGAGGGAGACGAGGACTTTTTTCCCGCGGCTCTGGCAGGTTGATATGGCGGGTGCGAGGGAGGTGCAGTCCTGCAGACCTGGGGCGGTGATTTGCTGTTGTGATGTGCTGCCGGTGCAGCCGGGCCCGAAGTCTACGGATGGCATCCCCGTGGGTGAGAAGAAGGAGGTGACGAAGGCGAGGATCACAATGTTGACGTTCGGATCTTCGCATAAGGTTTGCAGGTCTGAGGTTTGTGTTGATGGGCTTTGGCCGTAGTAGACTGCGACATTGTCGATTGCTCTTGCGTTGAAGGTCGCGGCGGCTGACGGAGTTGCCGTCGAAGTGGCAGTCGCAGAGCTCGGGGCCGAGTAGGAGTAATGATCTGGCGATGGGAGAGATGGAATGAAAGTAGACGTGCTGCTGACGACTGTTGTGCTCAACGGCGTGGAGACTGTTGGCGCACCCGTGCCTACAGCGAGTGGTATAGAAAAGGTGTGATTCCCAACGGGAAAGACAAATCCTGGGCCAGAACTTGATGTAGTCTCAGTTGGAGCGCTGCTGCTTGTATGTGTCCTTGTCCTGTATGTCGTCGATGTCTCCAATACGGTGCGCGTGATGGTTCTGCGACCTGTGTAGGTAAACGTTTTTGATATTGACGAGTGTGTTTCTGATGATGTTGGTACTTGCTCTGTAAATGTGAAGGTGGTGTACGCAGTCGTAGTCGGAGAAGGTGACGCCGACAGAATCGAACTCGCTGACAGAGACCCTGAACTTGACGTCGCCGGACTTGAACCAAGAAGACTGGCGATGATGGATTCGGCTGTCTGAAGCTGCGCTTGTACCGCAGCGAGGAAGTTCTGCAAGTCCGAAGGTATTGCAGACATACCTTGCTCGATATTGGTTATGTCTTGCATCACGGCGGCATTGGATTCGTTGGCCGAGGCGGAAGCGGACACTGACAAAGGGCTTGCTTGTCTGTGATGGTGGGCATGTTTCAGCTTGTGATGGACATGTCTTGCTGCTATCGGATCGACGAGAAGAAAAGCCAGCAGGCCACTGACAATGCTGTTTGGTCGCATATCGGACGATGACAGTGCAGGGCCTCGAGGACGAAAGATCTTGACTTGTTCGTGAACATGATGGGCAAATGAAGTAATATGAGAAGATAAACAAGGGAGGCTGTATGAAGAATGATAGTGGAATTAGATATTGGATTGATACTTGGTATTATCAGCCAAGCCCAGTAGAAATGCAGTCTGGACCTATACATGAGTGGAGGAGTCGTTGCGGCGAGGCTCAATGGAGCAAGGTCAGCATTCCATGAAGCCGTCACGTACACGCGCGCGCATGTCAACGACGTGGGAACCATTGCGCTGGAAACAACTCATAGCGACCATTGAATGAGTTCTGGTGTCCATACATGCATTGTCATTTGTCTTCGCTTGCCTCGACACATGATGTTATGGATGAGCGGGTCATATGATGTGAGATTTGTGCCAGTTGCGGAATCATTGTGTTGGGATGATTTTGGCTCGGCGTTGGTTCGCACAAAGGGAGCGCAGTGGATAAGGTATCCAAGATCGTCCGTGGTGGTGTGCCTCTCCAATATACCGTAAATTAATCTGTCGATGTGTTCACATCTTTCTACCACTTGAGTATAAAATATAGCTATGCGCTTTTCTGTCTCGTGCAGGCCGCGACAAAAGCGCGTGATTGTGGAAATAGAGAGTTGTCATCATCGTTAGGATGCATTATTGATTGGGGCGATAAGTCAGACGATCAGTGATGGCGGGAATCGTTGTGATCGATAAAAGCCTGACGTGCCTGTCTGCACTCCGGACCAAGCATCCGTTCGCTAGAGTACAAAGCAAATCCAAGGAGTTCGGACCCTCCACACGAAGCAATCGGGCATACGTAAGATCTGACACGTTTTATCGACCATCGAAGACAACAGAGGAGACGTCGAATTGTGGTTTGGTCGACGGATCATTTTGAGGATGGATGAGTACCTCAGGTATAGTATACAGACACGAGTTGTAGGCAAGCAGCAGTCACGCATCGGGTCGAGACGCGAAATATCAATTACACGTCCTAAAAGGGAAAGCGCCGCCAAGATGCCCAGTTGGGCTGCGCACAGACGTGACTTCCTGTGTATGCGTGAACCTTGGGACTTTCACTGGACTGGAGTGTCTCTACACGTTCGCTTCGCTCGTCCTGCTCCTGGTCTCTCCGTCCCGGGAGAATCCAGCCAGCAAGCACCGGCCAGCCCTCCAGCTGGACAAGATGGCGAAACATAATCATCATGGCAGCCGAAGTCGTTGCAATCCATTTCCATCACGCCTTTCCTCCATCCCATACCACCGCATCACTGCCTACCACATCGCCGGCTGCCAGAACAATAAATTGCACAATACACAATTCTACCCTCCACAACTTTACGCTGTACCACGGCCACGCCTGAAAAGGCCGCAACGAACAAAGCGGAACACCCTCACGGGCGCAAACCCTTGACACCACAATCCATCCTGCCTCTTTCCATCCACATTCCATCACACCAACCAGCCATAATGTCTACACCGACCATGGCGTCGACACCTCCTGCCAAGAGCTCGTCTAAACCTACAAAGCTGTCAAAGGTCGTACTGCTTCGTATGTCATCTGACTTGCTTGCACGATTCCCCTCCGACTCGAAACCACAATCCATCGCTGTCGATACACCAACTGTTACCGTCAGCGAGAACGATACCGCAGACAAGTCGACCGAAGATGCTGCAACACCCATGGATGGCGACACACCTATGCCCGACGACAAGTCATCGGCAGATGGAGCCAAAAGAAAATCACTACCAGGTTCAAAGGCGGGCACAAAGAGAGCAGCACCAATAGACGATACCAAGTCAAAAGACAAGGGAGGAGAAAAAGGCAGACCAGGTCCCAAGAAGAAGCCCAGATTGTAAGTCAGCCCTGCCGATATCTCTCCTCATCTCTCTCCATCTCTACCCTTGCATCGACCAAGTACTAACTCGTCATCAGAGCCGACGGCACAATCGACCGAACCACCAACGAAAAGAAGCCCGTCGCGTCCACTACTGCTGCAGCCGGACACAAACTCGGTCCAAAAGCCAATACTGGCGCCATCAATGCTGGACTTCGTGCTCTAGACAGATCTGGCAAGCCATGTCGGAGGTGGGAACGTAAAGGCTTCCAGCTCAAGAGCTTCACTGGTTTCGCATGGGGCAGTGGCTCGTGGTCTGCTCCTCAACGTGACACATCTACCTTCAGCGGCGATGTCAAGAGTGACAGTTCCAGCCCTACCGACAATAAGCCCAACGTCGATAGCAGTGCTGTCCACAGCGAGCGAAGCGCCAGCGATGCTGCTGCTCTCCAGACCAACGGTATCGAGAGTTCGCCTGCGCCCATCGCCGCTGCATAGGTGGGAGCCGTTCCCGTCATCGACACTATCTTCAAGCTTTCAAGAGTGTCGACATGATGATTTTCGGATGCATTTGCCTTCTATCTGCGTTTAAGCGTGGCGTTGGGAAGGTGGAAACCTGGACCTGTATCTCTACAGTGTCTATCTGGTCAAGCGTTCTTGGTCAACATTCAGCATTGGAGGGATCAATGTCATAGCGAGGAAGGAATCAGTCAACAACGGGCTGGAGAACAAAAGCTCCTGTCCTTTCGTATCTACATGTACGGACTTGCATAATGACTTTAGCTCTCCTTCAATGATATACCTTCCAGTAGTCCATCATTTGCTTCCGAAATTCGCCAATGCTGTTTTTTTTTATGTAATTTCTCTAGTAAGCCTGCAGACGTGCACGTCTTATCTACGGCAAAATTGTACAATGACAGCCAAGATCTCGCATTGATGGGTTCCAAGATTGACAATGGACCATGTGATACAGTACAGCGTTAGAACGACAGCGGGGAAGACCTCCGGCGTCATATCACTTGACTACCTTACCGTAACCCTCGTGCCTGGATCCCAAATTACCTGCCTAGCTGCTCTCATACGTATGTATTACTTGATTATTGATCTTGACGTGCTTTGACAAGGGTTTGTTGTTGGAACTGCCTTCCTGCCGAGTTGTCCTGCACAGAGGCAGACTACGGGATTGTCACGACTTCACCTTTGCCGATCACCGCCATACTGGTTCAACTTGCTGTTTGCTTTGAGTGCAGATCCAATTGTCGACGCGTACTCTTTCAGCTCGGGCTCAAGAATATTGTATCCGCTTCACAACTCAAATCAAACCCAACTACTGCGCAAACCAGAGTCGAGATCGTCGACCAACGACTTGCTCGATCACAATCAGCAATCAAGCAATCAAGCAAGCAAGCGAAACGTTAACGTCACACTACTTGGTCACGTCTGTACTATCATTCCGACTAATCCATTGACGAATGTATCATCGTCGGACATCATACGCGTCTGTTGCAGCAGGACGACACCTCTTTGAACCTCCTGTATTTCCCGGAACCCGCTCACATCTCGAGAACATTGAAACCGTTGACCTGACCACCGACCACTGGGCAGTCGGAGACGCAGATTCCAACATGGATCTGGAAGGCATGAAGAGCGGGATGAAGAGCACCATAAAGAACAGAAGAGCCAGCAACGGAGCCGCATCTTATACATACACAGAGGAACCACGTTTCATTGCACCGAGCTATCTGAGGAGCTGTCGGTACTTGGAAAAACTACATGATGTTCATCGAGCACGACTTCAGCACCTCAGAGAGTCAAGGCTTGCACAACCACCACCACAGCATGGGCTAGGTTCGCGAACACCTTCTTCCACCAACCTCAAACAGCAATCTTCTCTCGGCAGCCGCACAATTACACAAGACGTTATCGAGAGACTGGCACCGCCGACGGTAGATGCGGACCTGCCTCCATTACCAAGCAAGTGGAGTGATTCGGAGAAGTGTGCCGGACTGGAGGTATTGGGTGACGGATACGAGATACGCTTCAACGGAGTTGTAAAGGCACCAGACGACGCTGCAACCGTACGGACAGACCACCCGATACCCAAGGAATGTGGAGTGTATTACTTCGAAACCTCGATTCTGTCTAGAGGAAAGGATCACTTGGTAGGTGTTGGCTTCAGCACTTCGAAACCTAGTCTGAATCGGTTACCGGGCTGGGAGTCGGAATCTTGGGGTTATCACAGCGATGATGGTATGAGCTTTCAGTGTAGTGCCAGTGGCAAGGTTTACGGACCAAAGTTCTCGGCATCGGATACTGTTGGATGTGGAATCAACTTCAGGAATGGTACTGCCTTCTTTACAAAGAATGGCGTTGCTCTTGGTAGGTTATCTTTTCTCGATGTTCACCATCAGCAGTTTTCCACTAACAAATAGTAGGCGAGGCTTTCTCAAATACACTCGGCCCAGCCATGAGGCACTATCAACTGTACCCCTCGGTGGGCGTCAAGAAACCTGGCGAGCACGTTCGAGTGAACCTGGGACAGTCACCGTTTGTGTTTGACATTGATTCATACGTCGAGGTAAGTCATGCTTACCTTATCTTTGACGCACTACGGCTGTATTAACGTCAAGTAGAATGAACGAAAGTCGATAATGGCGGAAATAGACGCCACAGACGTCTTCAAATCTACCATACACCCGACATTGGATGAGACGGAAACAATCCAGGAACTAATTTCACAATACCTCAACCACGAAGGATACGTCGAGGCAGCGAAACATTTCTCTCAAGACGTGCAGTCACAGAGGCAATCGCTGTTTGGTGGTGAGACTGCAAAACTTCTCGACCCACAAGACGACGTCGACGCGCTGAACAGGCAGAGTGAGCTCAGCCGATTAAAGATATCTGCAATTACTGACATGTACACAGAGATTCGCATTGCCATCCTGGAAGGCGACATGGACAAAGCCTTCAAGTACCTGCACGCCTACTACCCACACGTCCTCGAAGCCGAAGAGAATCGTGACGTCTACTTCCGCCTGCGCTGCCGCAAATTCATCGAGATGATCCGCCGAAGCTACGAAGGTAGCATGAGCAAATCGTCCAACGGGCACAAGAGCGACAACGGCGCAGACGTCTTCGACCACCAGATGGAGCTCGACGACCAGTTGCAGCGCGAGACACGGCCCGCCGGCGACGCCATGGACATGGATCAAGACGACGGCCGGTCGTCGACGGCGCGAAACAACGATCTCTTGACCGAGGCGGTCGAGTACGGCATGGAGCTGCGAATCGAGTTCGGCGCCGACTCCAAGAAGGAGATTGACAAAGAGTTGACCGACACGTTCGGCCTGCTAGCGTACACAGATGCCCGAGACAGCGCGCTCGCGGGCTTGATGGAGGGGAAGGGCAGGGTCGAGATTGCGGAGCAAGTCAACGGTGCGATTTTGGGTATGTTCTTACGACGTGATGTGGTCTGGACGTCGTTTGCTAATGCGCTACAGTGTCACTTGGTAAACCGCGGTCGGCGCTTCTGGAGAAGGTGTGTGCGCAGACGGAGGTGCTGGTCGAGATGCTGAGTGCGGAGGGCGGACCGGCGGCGTTTGTCAATGTGCAGCAGGACTACCTTCGATAGGAATCGACGGGAGTAGGAGGTAGATCAGTGCACGACGGACTCATGTGGTGTATTCGTGAATACATACGTTCTAAACAAGCACTAGCTAGACAGTGAAGCCCGAGGACCCTAGCCCTCGTTCATTCATCCACCACCCATCTACTTCTGCAACATCTCAGTGACGACCTGCGCGACCCTCTCCGGCTTCTCGACCATAGGCAAGTGCCCCGCGCCCTCGACGACAGTACACTTCGTGCCACTTCCGAGACTCTCCGCCATCTTCTGCATCCCCTTCGGCAGCGCCCCATCACCGGCACCGACGAGGAACTCACCACGCACCCGACACTCCTTCATCAGCGGCTGCATATCGTACTGAAACAGCGCCTGCACGCCCCTCTTGAAGCCCTCGAGACTATTAGTGCGCACCATCTCCTTGACGCGGCGGACCTCGTCCTCCATCTTGCCTCCATCGTACGACTCCGGCACGAACCAGCGGCGCGTGGTGGCTTCGGCAAGCGACTCGCCGATGATCTGTTCGGTGTTGTCGGCCGCGCTGAACGTGGCGTCGCCCTCGGCCATCGCGATCCGCTCGCCCCATGCCTTGGAGTTGCCGGCCGGGCTCGCGGCGTTGGTGTCGCAGGACACGAAGCGCACGACGCGCGAGGGGTGGCGCAGGGCTAGGTTCAGCACTGTTGCGCCGCCGAGGGAGACGCCGATTGCGAGCGCGGCGCGCGGGACGCGCAGTGCGTTGAGCAGGGAGACGACGTCGTCGGCGAGGAGATCGACGGTGACGGGTGTGTTGCCGAGCCCGGACGAGGTGCGGCCGCGGCTGTTGTAGCGCAGGACGCGGTAGGCGCTGTTTGATGGGTTGGAGAGCAAGGATTTCACGAACGCGTCCCAGATGCCGTAGGTTACGAGGACGGAGTTCACGCAGACGATCACCGGCGCCGATGGGTCGGAGGAGCCTTCCAGGCGGTAGGCCAGCTCGGCGCCGTCGGGCGTTGTGATGTACGACTCTACGGCGCCGTTGATGCTGCCCTGCGCGTGTGAGGCGGGGTACGTGCGCGTCTTGATCGCTTGGGCGTCCCAGTCGGCTGGGTTGGCGAGGTGGCGTGGGGCGGGGCCGAAGGTGTAGTAGAGGTCCCAGACGCGGCGGTGCATGTTCGATACAGCGTTGCCCAGGATCTCTTTGCTCCAGGGAGTGTCGCGCGCGGCTTGGAACTCTGGTCCACCGAGGCCGTTTTCTTTCGCGTAGTCGTACAGAGCTAGGTACTCGACCTCTGTGCCCTCCTTCATGTCGATGGACGCGGTCTTGAATCGTCTCGTCCTCCTCCAGCCGGGCACTTTGGTCAACATCGGGATGTGCTCCTCGTTCATCCATCTGTCGAGTTCTTCCGCGCTCTTGCCGGGCTTGAGTGTCAAACACACTGCGACCATGACGTTGCCCTCGTCTTCACTCCCGACGTTCTCCTCGATCTTGTTGAACCCCGGAATGCTCTTCTCGCTGATAAAGTCAAAAGCCCGTCTGTTGATGTCGAGGTGTGGTCGAATCTCTCGCTCTCTGTCCGTCTGGCAGGGTGGGCCGCGCAGCTTCATGTACTCTGGACTGTTCAACCCCTCGACGTTCTCGAGATCGTAGATGGCCATCCATTCGTCTTGGCCTTTGCCTGGGCCGTCGAGGTCGGCGGCGTGGTAGCGGAAGCCATTGTGACAGAAGGACAGGCGGAGACGGAGGGGACCGTGTTCGTTGTTATACCAGTCTTGGAATTGAGCAACCGGAATGCTCTCTTTCGGCTGCATCGTTACGTATAAGATACCGGGAGCCATGATTGCGGTGGTATGTGTGGGCTTGGGATTGAATAGACTGGATCAAATGCAGGAAGAAGGTATGGTGTATGATAGATAGAAGAGTTCAGTTCGCTGGTTCAATATCGCGTACCTGTCTTACAGAAATTCGTCGAAGTGCACGCAACATTGATTGTTCTAGACGAAGCTTACGTTATTATGGACGAAACATTTAGAGGAGCTCAAGGCTGCTCCATGCCGATGTCGTTCCCGGTATTTGACGTAGGCAGATCGTAACGTTGACCGGTGAGCCTGGTGGGGTGAAGTGCCCCTCTTGGTCCGTGCACAACATCGGCTCTGGAAGCGGGAGAAGGAAGGCACCGAGTAGTACAGGTACTGAAGGTATATTTCACATCTCGTATGCAGAAGTTGTATTAATTTATGTCTGTGCATCCATTACACGTCCTGACAGATCTATCCTGGTATATCCGTGTTGCGCCAGTTACTGTTATGCCCATGTCGCTGTGCTATACTGCCTGAACTCCATTCCATGCATCGTCGAAGACTCTACTGGGCCATTACGTAGGTGCGTACTTGCTTCGCTTTCTGATGGCAGGTCCGTACTTGTAAAAGACATATGGTACCGGGGTAACGAGACAACTGATGCATGCCAAGATGGTGAGGGTGTAATGAACGCCCATGTTCTCGTAGAACGGAATCTGCGACATATCAGCTACTGCATGCATGTGGAGAAAATATGATACGTACACCAACGATAGTCATTCCACCGGCAGCCACGTAACGAATCAGCGTGACGGAAGCCAATGCGCTTGCAGCGAACATTTCATAGCTATCAATCTGTCAAGGGGTCAGCGCGATTCTCTTTGAGTAAACTTGATATATTCAAGACTTACAATATACTGGTATGATGAGATGAAGATGGTGAGAATGCCATAGCCGAATAGCACGGACGCGGCAAGAGGTGACCAGATGCTGATACTGCTGTCGCTGGTCCAACCCATCCAGAAGAGAGAGATTGGAATTGCCGGCGCACCAAACATGGCGAATATGAGGCGGAACTCGGGCTTTAGCTTCTCTGGTTTTCCCTCATCACGGAGTCTCTTAAGTTCCTTTTTCGCTTTACTGCCGATGAACGGTACCAGCGCCGATGCACCGAACAAGCCGATGATAATACCGACGAAGCAGAGTCCAGTGACACCCTGACTTGTACCGTGGATATCCGAGAAGATGTAGGTGTAGCCATCCAAGAAAGTAAAGAGTACAATGTAGATAATGGTGAGATAGAGAGTGACGATCATGATGATGGGTTCGGTAAAAGCGAGGAGGAATGGACGGTAGAGAGCCCTTCCAAGACGAGTCATCAGTGGTTCCATCTTTACTTCCGCCTCTGCCCTGTAGCGCTCGTCTCCAGTGATGTCTCGGAGGTGCTTCGCCTTCCACTTGAGCAGTACTGGAGGGTATGTCTCAGGCAGCGTGAAGACGACGAGGAAGAAAACGAGTCCAGACATGATTAACGTGATCCATTCCGTCCATCTCCAGGTATCTAGATGCTGCGCGATGTAACCACCAATGACAGGACCGATGACTGGACCGGTGAATGCGGCGTTCGCAAAGACCGGGAAAGTATAAGTACGCTCAGTAGGGGACCAGATATCGGACAACGATCCACCGGCGCAAGTCAGCGGCGTGCTACCGAAGAAGCCGGCCAAGAAGCGGAAGACAAGTTGAGCGCCGATATTTGGCGCCAGTCCTGAAGCCATGATGAAGATCATGTAGAGCGTGAGTGTGACGATATAGACAGGGTTCCTGCCAAAGGTCTCGGAGAAGGGACCGGCGAACAAAGCGCCAACACCGAAACCGACAAGATATAAGCCAGTTGCCATTGACTCGACTACTTCGCTAACGTGGAATTCTGCAGAGGCTTGAGGGATAGCCTCACTGTCGATCGAACTTGCAACACCGACGACGAAACCTATCGAGGCCACCATGAAGGTGATATAGATGCGTTTGGCATTGCTCCATGTGTGCGGGTTCATCGGGTCATTCTCGTCGTGATAGTCGACGATGAAAACATTGCCTTCTCCTCCTTCATTGGTGTTGCGCTTCCGTACTTCGATGCCTGTCATGGCTCGTCCGAGTTGGTGTCGACGCGATCGTTGGGTTGAGACTTGTGAAAGATAGTTGGTCATGTCGGTGTCTTCATATTCGCCCTGAGCTGTCGAAGGCTCTACCTCTTCCGTAGGATGTTGTAATTGGCCCGAACCGCCGGCAGCAGCAGTGCTAGGCTCGCGGAGTGTATCATCGTCGCCCTTTTCAAGATCCTTCTCTTCTGGCGAACGTGGTGGTAGTGAGTCACCTGTCAAAGTCCCATTCGATCCATTCGATCCATTCGATTCATTCTCAGCCGTGGGTTGTATCTTTTCTTTGGCACCTTCGTGTTGTTTCTGAACCAAGCCCCGAAACCGACGGTATTGCAGGATTGACTGCATAGTGTGGTCTTTCAATGGCAGAGCAACGAGTGTGGTCGAGAATGGGAATGCCACTTCAAAGAAAACCTACCAGGGGTCTCACTTACTCGCAGTCTGCCCGATTAGTCAAGCCCCAACAAACAGTACTTCCGGGAATGGTATCAGATGCATTTGCTCTTGCCATGACGAGGTACGAAGGTAGATTGAAGATGACGTCGCTGAAGCAGAAAAGATGCGGTAGACGCTTCCGTATACGGACTAGTGATCATCTTGAGCAAATCGGCGTGCTTGCCGAAGCGCGGATAGACGGCTGTCAGGAGATTTCCGGTTGTACGGCAGACTTGTCATGTTGCAGATCGATCTGATTGTAACTTGTCGTTCGTGGGAATAAGATAGATGCTTTGTGCATAAAAGAAGTCACATCTGCCTCGATTTGTTATGGGGACATCTGGAGATATAGACTGGCAAAACAAAACGTACAGCACCCGGGATTCGCTGCTGGTCACCCACGCAACTACTAATCGAGCGTTTGCTTGCTTAACGTGTGGAGAGCGGACGGGATCCAGTGTTCTCAAGCAACTATGGCCGTACGTGGAAGAAATACAATTGTGTTTCATCCATAAAGCTTAGTTGCAACCGCCTGTATGCTGCACGAACGATGGTCAAACGACACATACATGGACATGAACGAGAAGCCGAAGGACGATGCTCACCGGAGCGCAATCAGAATTTGAACCAGGCACAATAATACATGCAAGGTTTGATCAGATGTTCTATAATATATGTTCAGTGTTTAGTCATACCATATGGCATTCATTCCGAAACCCGGTTCCTTGATATCGAGATGGGCAACACGGCCGAGGAATTCCTCGTTCCACCTGTAGATTTCAACAAAGCCCTTCTCATCATCACAAAGCGCCAACCACTCATCAGTCCAGGGACATGGGCTCACAGCATTCGAGTGACCACCACTCGTCGGTGTTGGGTTGAGACAGATTTGTCGCTCGATATGACCATTCTTGTCAAGTTTGAAAGCAGCAATGTAACCTGTCAATTTCTCCGAGTTGGATCTTGACGTGGCGAAGAGGTATTCGCCGCTGCTCGATGGGAATACGACATCTGACCTGTACATTTTCGGGTTCGGAATTCCAGGAGGAATCAGAGGGAAGACGCGGTTGGTGTAGACTGGCAGATGGGTTTGTTCGTCAATGACATACTCTGCGAGTCTGTTGCCAGCCTCCATGAGGGCGTAGAGGTACTTTCCGGTGGGATGGATGTGTACCCAGCGAGGGTGGTCGCCGGGTGATGGCGCATCTACGTAGCCGGCAAGCTCGAGTTTGCCGGTCTCGTGGTCCTTCTTGTGAGTCCACACACGGTTCGCCCACATGTCGGCCGAGTAGAGATACGACTCGGTTGGGTCGAAGACCATACCGTGGATGGCAGTCTTGTCACAGTACTCGTAGTTCTGGATGTTCTCCTTCAGACCGCCTTCCTGGTCCACGGAGAAGACATTGCCGTATCCAGCATAATCGTAGAAGGGGTTGCAGTAGACGTTGTACGGAGGCTTCTGTGCCGGAAGCAGGAAGATTGCTCTTGTCTTTGTGTCGGTATCATTGGCTTTTGCTATCAAGGTGTTAAAAGATGTTCCAGTAGCAAATGATATGACACATACGGTGACCGCCCATGGGATGTGATACGGTATGGACAATGTCTGTCGGGCTGTTCACTCGGAAGCTGTTCCATTTTTTCATGGCCGAGCCATATATGTTTTTCTTGTCATGCTTCACATTGTTCCATCAGTAAGCACCATCTGGGGTTATTCGGCACGTATAACACTCACACTGAAAGCTATCCATGAAATTGGCTCATCCTTGGGGATCTCTGTTCGCTTGACCAACTTCAATGTCAATGCCTCGTCATCGAACTCAACAGTGAAGATGGCTCCAGGAGGAGTCCATGTCCCGATCATCAAGTGGTGCAACATGGTTCTGGTTTGATTATGGTGAAATGATCTAGCAGGTGTAACAGGCTTGCGACGTAAAGACAGGCGTGAAAGCATCCAATACCAATTGCAAGAGAAGAGCGATACAAGCAGACCAAACTACATGTACTGACCTGTCGCGTGATGGGCAGACAACATCCCGTCGACTGTCTCCGGTTCGGCGCTGGCGTTGCTGCATTTTGCCGCCACTTGCTACCGAGAAGTCGAGGCTAGTGCGTGGAACCACCATAATGTGGGGGTCAATAATGTGACTGAACCAAAGCGATGTGCCTTGTCGGAAGTTCGTAAAATCGCTGCAGCCACGATCGTCCACTATCTCTACATCTCGAAAAGAAGAAAGACGTCGAGGTTATCCTTGTCTTCCATGCACAAGCCGCTGTCGTTCCTGCCTCGAAAAATATCCTTCTCTACATCAACAATTGTCCATTTTAGGCTAGTGCGGGGCAGAGTGGTCCCGATTTGTACTCGCAGCATGTGCCCCTCCTCCTCTGCTCCTTCTTAATTCTGCAATTTGGCAGCATACGAGTATGGATGCAGCATAATGAGTGGTTTTCTTTCCTATCAACACCTCTACACTGAAAGACCGGACCGTTGTTTCTCTCATGCAATATCCAAGTCCAGACGTTCGCTTCTCCTGGAAGAATGAATTACCGCCTGCAGATCCGAGGCGGCTTTGTCAGGGTCCCACGGTCGAGAGTCTCCATAGCCGTTGGTGCTGCCGAACCAGATGCGATACATTTGTCCATCTCCACAATCTTGCCGTTCTAGCGCTGATATCCCCGAGTCGCCCTCCAAAAATTATGGCCGGCTGCGTCGACCGGCAGCTTGACAGTCAGAAATCCACAAGCCGATTGATCTACCGCACCTGAGCTCGACCAACCAGAGCCATCAGATTTTGTGCATACGGGGGTACCGTTACCTTCTCCATAGAAATTGCATCTGTTATAAGAGCTTCCCCAGTCCTCTGTGTAACTGTCTGTCTTTTTGTTCTTCCATTCCCCCTGACTCTCTGTCTTCATACACCTCTCGTCAATCGCATCTTTTATTCCCCAAACCACATCTCGTCTACACTCTTCAAGATGTCTGGCACTTCAAAGTACGACCCTAACTTCACCAAGAATGTCATTGCCACCACTGGTGACAAGGCTTCTCCTCGCACCAAGGAGATCTTTGCATCTCTCTTCACCCACCTCCATGAGTTTGTTCGTGAGGTAGAGCTCACCCCTGAGGAGTGGATGACCGGTGTCCACTGGTTCAACCGTGTTGGTCAGATCTCTACCCCCCAGAGAAACGAGGCCCACCGTATCTGCGATATCACTGGTGTCGAGTCGTACGTAGACCAACATTAATGCTCGCATACCTGAATCTAACAATCGCAGCCTCATCACTGAGATTGCAAACCACCAAGTCTCCGAGACTGGTGACTCCCCAACCTCTTCCGCCATTCTCGGCCCATTCTGGTCTCCAAACGCTCCATTCAGAAACCTCGGTGACTCCATCATCATGAGCAAAGCTCCAGGCGGTACTGTTACCTACATGCACGGTATTGTCAAGGACATGATCACCAAGAAGCCAATCGCCAACGCCGTCGTCGACCTCTGGCAAGCCTCTACCAACGGCAAGTACGACTTCCAGGACAAGGAGAACCAGGAGGACAACAACCTTCGTGGAAAGTTCAGGACCGACGAGAACGGAGAGTACCGTCTTGTCTGCCTTCGCCCAACCGCCTACTCTCTTCCAACCGACGGTCCATCATACGAGCTCCTTACCCTTCTCGACCGTCACCCAATGCGTCCAGCTCACATTCACATGATGGTATGACCCCTATTATCGTTCTCATCCCCAATGACACCTGCTAACAAACTCCTCCACAGATGACCCACCCAGACTACAACACCGTCGTCACCCAGATCTACCCCAAGGACGACCCATGGCTCGCAACCGACACCGTTTTCGCTGTCAAGGACGATCTCGTTGTCGACTTCAAGCCATACAAGGGCAAGGAGGGCGTTGAGGCCGAGCTCGAGCTTGACCTTCTTCTCGCACCAAAGGGCAAGGCCGTCGACCACACCAAGCCAATCACCGCCCCTGTCGAGCAGAAATAGGTGACTTGAATTCCAAAGAGTTGGTTATCATTGCATTAGCAGGAGTTTGAAAGGATACCTTGATTGGCTATATCTGTATCATTCATCATGACGGACGGATACCTTGTGGATATTAGCATATTGGAAATACAAAATCAATGATCAAAAAATATTCACAGCAAAACATCTCGTCGATAGGCAGTGATTATCTGGTCACTCGAGACGCCGAAGCTGGCGCCGACGCAACCCGCACGCACCGTGATCAACCTCAACCTTTGACTTCTTGACATTTACCGCTTCACTACCTCAGTTGAAGTTCCTGATTCTATCCCAGCAGATGATGCAGCATCACGTTATTTCGCCCATGATAGTACAATATGCCGCAAATGCCGGTCGTGTGCCGAATGTTGTGCCGAGCTCGAAGCCAGACATCTACGGATATCACCCAAGCTAGGTTTTGACATTTCCATCCTTCTCCTTCCATCTCGTCAATCCTCTCTTCCCCAAGCCAATTCCACTACTCAGAAGATAGTCGATCTCACCTCCAGCCAACTACGCATTGACACAGTTCCACCAATCCCCCAATCCGCAATCCACGTAACCCCCGCTTCCTGCAACCACCAGCCCTCCTCCTCATCAACCAGCACAATGCGCCTCCCCTACGCGCCCTCGACGCCCGCAGATCCGACGCCGGAGAACCAAGCAATCTACGACCGCATCGCCGCGCGCCGCAACCCACGACCCATCACGAAACTCGACCTAGCGCTCCTGCACAACCCGTCCATCGCATCCGGCTGGAACGAGCTACTAGGCGCGATCCGCACCAAAACCAGCCTGAGCGCGGCCGACATGGAGCTAGCGATCTGCCGCATCGCGATCCTGAACGGCGCTGTGTACGAGTGGTTCGCGCACGCCCCGTTGGCGCTCAAGGGTGGTGTCAGTAGGGCTGCGTTGGAGATTGTCAAGAGCCAGCCGGAGCTGGGGAGTGCTGCTCTGAAGAAGGGGGAGGACGAGGAGGAGGGGTTGAGTAGGAAACAGTGGGCGATTGTTGCGCTCACGGATCAGATGACGAGACGCGTCGAGGTCGAGGACCAGGTCATGGATGCGCTGAAGGAGTGGTTCGGGGACTCGCAGATTGTGGAACTCACCGCGACGATCGCGACGTATAATTGTGTCAGTCGATTCTTGGTCGCGCTTGACGTGTGCGAGATGAATGGTGGCGAGTTCGTGGTCCCTGAAGCACCGCAGGGACAGTAAGGCAGCACCGTTGACGGCAGGGAACAGACAGTAATTGTAGATACTAAAAGGAGCACAACCCACCCTGTGCAGTTCTATCTCTATATTCTGTAACGCGCCTACTTTCTACTGCAACATCCCTTCCAAACTCTCCCCGAGAACCCCCTCGATCTGCCTGATCCAAACCAGCGTCTCCCTTTCAACATCCTCGTCATCATCCTCCTGCAACTCGCTAATAAACGGCAGCATCTCCGGCAGCAGACCAAGCCAGTCCTCGCCCAATCGCTCCGTGAGACTCTGCTCCGTCTTGACCGCCGCCAGCCGCACCAATGCGTCGTCAGAGCGCATATTCTTCAGCAGCGCACCGTTGAGCTCCTTGTGGTGGTCCTGCGACGCGGCCACGGTGGCGAGCTCGACGATCGTGGGGATCAAATCGAGGGCGTCACGCACGGCGGGGTGTTTGGCGCGCAGAAGGAGCGAGAGCAGTGCGCTCGAGATGGTGCTGAAGTGTGACGGCGCTTGCCAGAAGTCGTCTTGATCGTGCTTGAAGCTCGAGGAAAGGGTCTGTAGGACTGTGCTGAGAAGGGCTTTGTCTGCGTCCGAAGCCACGGGCGTGGTCTCAAGGACCGACGCGCTGTGAGATAGGATGTAGCCTGCGTAGCTGGTGACGATGGACTTTAGACGCTCGAAGAAGACGGCCAAGAAGGCGTAGAGACTTATGCTGCGCTGTGTGCAGCCTTCGGAGTCGGACGCTGGGAGGGACTCGGTTGCCCATTCTACCAGGCGCACGAAGAACGGTCGGAAGGTCGTGTCGTTGAGCTTCATAATCGTGTCGAGCATGATGGAGTCACGCTTGCTGTCGAGAAGAGCCAACTCTTGTTGCGTCGCGTTCTCCTCCGCGAGAGCCAGCATACGTCGTACGTCGAAAGCCTTTTGCAGAGGAGCAAACACTGCTGAGGAGCTCTTGAGTAATGCAGACTTTGGCTGAGAGTTAATGACCTTCTCAAGGACAGACAGAAGCTCCGAACATCCGTAGTAGCCATCTTCGACAGCGTCCTCGAAAGTCTCTTCAATAGATGTGACAAGAACCTTGACGTCAATTTTTGATGCTGCCAACGATGCGAATTGGTCTCGGACGGACTTGTTGCGTTTGTCGAGCTCTGGTTCTGCGGCGGCAGAGCAAGCGAGTTGCAAGAGACGAGCAAAGATCTTTGCCGGCATAACCCATGGCAAATGCTCCAGCAATGCCGTCATGAAAGAGAAGACAGCATCGTGCAGTCTCGGGTTCGGCTCATCTTCAACTGCGTCTGAAAGGTATTCAATAGCTTTGTCCATGACAGATGGAATGATGCCGACCATTTCATCTTTGAGTACATCAACGGCAGACGCCAGACACAAGAGTGAGATGATGCGAAGAGAGTTGTTCTCGTGACCCAAGGCTGCATCAGAAGCGATGATCTTGACAGCAGAGAGCACGGCTTCAGGCCTCTTCTTGCCATACTTTTCAGATATCCGGTCAATGCAAGTGATGGCACTGTGTTTGAGTGCGACATCTGTGGAAGTCTCGACGACCTGGCAGATGCGTGGAAGTGCATCCAATAAAGCGTTCCTGCTGTCCTTGTCTGATGGCTTGGCGCTGTCACTTCTGTTCTCGAATGACTGCAGGACTCGGAGACCGACATTATCATCAGGCCTCTCGAGCAGTGGCAGAGCAGAACGGACGAAGTGTGGCGTTGGCAGAAGACTCAAAGTGGCAGTAACGACCGCGCCGCTCGAGCGGTGGATCTCGGCCTTGCCTTCGACCGATTTGGCAAAGCCCAAGCTCCGTGCAAGCAGAGAAGCAGCTACTTGCTCGATTGCAGCGGTATCGGGCTGTTTGAGTGTCTTCGAGATCTGCTCGTGAAGATGGAAATCTTGGAGAAGTCTGGCAAGAGATGCCAGCAGATGAGCGACTGACTGCTCGACCTGCTCTGCAGATTTGTCGCCAGTTCCAAAGATCACTTCGGAGGTGGACCTCTTCGGCTGGAGAGCGTCTGCAACAAGTTCGATATATTGTGTAGCTGCCTTGAGCTGCGTGACCGGGGAGAACTGACTGGCAAGTTCCGCACAGAATGGAGCCACTCTTCTGTCGGTCGGGTACTTTTCAAACAGCATTGCGAGAACGGCAGCCAAGGAGTCGTCAGGACCCAGGGCAGTGACCAGATGGCTGAAGATCCGAAGACGTCTGTCAATTGGGACATGCTCAAAGGCAGCGGTGAAGCTGAGCAAGAGTTCAGCAGCACCAGTGATGAGATCCTGATTCTTCTTTCTGAGAGATGCAACCAATGGTGGAACAACTCTTGACACGGTCTGGTCTGTGATGTGCGCAGAGTAGTCATCGCTCTGTCTAAGCACAGTTGTGCTCATGAAGGTGAAAATTGGCATGACACTGTGCAAGACGAGATCTGGTACCCAGCTTGCCAAGCTGGAGATGAGAAGCAATGCTGCATTGTGGACCTGCGTACTTTGTGTTGATCTGACACACTCGACGATGAGATCCGCCCTGAGAACGGAGCGATCCACCTTGGCGCCTGGTGTTGCCTTGAGGGAGTCAACGATAGACAGAAGTGATCCAATGGTCATCTGCTGAAGGTAAACAAGATCAGAGCCGAGTTGAGTTCTGTAGTGCTGGAGTTCGCTCAACACGTGGAACATGCCTCGCAGCAACTCAGGGTGCTTCTCCGGCTTCGATCCTTCGACGAGCTCAAGCACGATAGTCAGGCGACGAATGATTTTTGGCAAATCAACGGTGCTCAGAAGCTGTCCAGGTGTACCTTCATTCCTGCTTGTCCGTCTCCTCTTCGCAGCTGGCGGCTTGTCGGTCATGGCAGCCATATCTGGTACTGATTCCAAGAACAGAGCAAGCACCTCTGTAGGTAGATCGACTTGTCGCAGGACGTCCAAGGACTCAGCTTGGCGGACCTCGGAAAGAGCATCGTCTCCAGTTTCAAGAATATTGTCAAGAAGGAAGGGAGCAAGGACCTTGTAGGCCTCGGAGGTAAGTGAAGGCCAGACGCGTTTGATGCGATGGATTGACAATCTGACAGCGTCCGCATCATTCGTGACGTCCGCGTTCGCAATCGACTTGATACACTCCAGTTCGTCGGTATGGCGTAATGTGAGAGAGTTGATGTAGACTTGGTCAATATCGGAAAGAGAGAATCCGGCATCCGAGCAAGCTGCAGATCGTACCTCTTTTGACTGTGCCAACCAGGTTCTGATTGCAGGAATCAAGATATGAGTTCTTCCCTGCGATCCAGCCTTGCCGCATTTCGACATCATTGATAATAGCTGATAACGAGTGAAGAGTGCATTAGTCGTGACTGCACTGCTTGCAAGGAAGGAAAAGGCGGAAGTCCTGATGGCAGTCTTCAGATCCAGATCCTCGTCGGTGCCGTCGATAGCAGAAGTGACTACATTCGTGATTTGTGCTGGATCGAGTATACATTCCTCGAGATGTGGAACAATCGCTGTGCTGAGAAGCTTGTATGCGTCCTGGCTCGCCATGAACGTGACTTGCTTCGAGCTGCTACCGTAGATAGTGTCCTGTGCCCAGATATTTGCGCCGCTTCCAGCTTTGCCCTTGCCATCTGCTGAGCGGTAGAGAGAGACGATCTCCAGAAGTACTTCGGAAGCAGACCTTCTGATATGACCAGACAAATCCGCAAGCGCGCAAAGAACATATGGAACGAGTGCTTGAAGATCAAGAGGAGCTTTTGCTTTGAGATTGTCGATAATGAATTGCTTTGATGTTTGCAGCGCTGCCTGTCTGACGGATACCGGTCTCTTGCTGCACCACAAACGTGCCATCAAGCTCAAGATCGCAAGACCGTTGTCGGACTTCAAACCAGGATGAAGAAGCAACACACTGTTGTCCATCTTTGCCCGTGTCAATAGCGCAAACGCCTGGCCAAAACTAGACTCCAATAGTTCGTCTTCAGGCGTGAAGAAAGTCTCGCCTGGAATTTGTGATTGAGGGAGGGAGCCCAGAGCACTCGTAGCCTGGGCAGCGTAGTCTGGTTGTTCGCCCTCGGTCATCTCGACATCTTCAGTCTCTGGAGGCGCTTCGATGGCGGCTTGTTGGAATCGTAGCGAGATTTGCAACATCGCCTCGACATCCTCCAGCTTCAGTTTCTCCTGCGTCAGAGCGCTTTCTAACGCCGACTGCATACCATGCGACTCTAATACCGAAGCTAGAATCTTTGAGGTTCCTGTCCGGAGGTTCTCCTGATCATGAGCGAGGCGGAACATTGCCCTTACGACAATGCGCTTTCGCTCGGCGGTGACAAATTCTGTCTCGAGAAAGTCTTGAACAATCGATGCGTGAGATGAACTTGGTTGCCTCGACATATCGTCCAGCGCGTGTAGTGCGACTGCAGAGAACAAACGACCAACGTGGTATCTCGAGGACAATTCGGCCAGACGTTCAGAGATCTGAGGCACTTTGAAGAGCGCCTTTGCCGTTGTGCGAGTCAATCTGTGACTCAGCCTTTCCTCTGCGATAACAGCCAAGCATGTCAGACCGTCGTTGATCGTGGCGGTAGACCAACTCTGAATTACTGCATCCATTAGACTGTCCAGAACCTTGTCTTCTAGCTGAGTCTTGGTGACCAGAATGGTTATGACCATGCAAGAGCCAAGGTACAGCTCTGGAGCATTCCGAATGCCAAGTGCTTCCTGGAGGACTGGTATAACCCTGAGCAGCAAATCTTCTTCCCTCTGCCTCTTGACATCAGAGCGTCCAGATTGTGCTACATCGAGTTGACCGTTGATAGCTTGTGCTACCAGACTAGCCCAGAAACCGAGCAAGTTCGCCGATTGGTTGCCCTTCTTGGCTGTCGACAGCGTAAACTGGTTCAGAAGTGAGAAAAAGCTAGGATTGTTGATGGCATTGTAGAGCACAGCATGGCGTGGTGGGCTCGAAAGAGAGCTGATATATGGCTGCAGAAATTTGAAAGCAGGCGACAATTGCTTTGGCAAGATTGAAAGCATGGTTGCAAAGATCGGATTGCCATGGTAGGGTAGAAAGGCGAGAATCAGGTAATCGACATTGTACTCGTGCACTCGGAACCTCCTGACAAGCCATTCGATGGCCTTGTGACCTGGTTTAAGAAGTAGTCGGCCGCTGATCAAGCCCAAGAAACTCCTGATAACATTGTCTAGTTCCTCGTTGTCTTTGGCGGTCATTTGTGTCCTGTCCTCCCTCTTGCTTTGCTCGCTGAAAAGGTTTTTCGCAAATGGCATAAATCTCGCGTCCAGCATACAGAGGTCCTGAAATCCCTCGATACATATTTGGTAGATGGTGTCGAATGTCTGATTCGCGGCGTCCTTGGGCTCGAATAGAAGGGACTTGCTATGCTGGTTTCGTTGCGCTCGAAGATCTAGCTGGTTTGTGCTTTGCGATGCGATAGCAGCCAACTGCTGCTGCAAAGCGGTCGCCATATTTGCTCTATTTCCTACTGGCGATTGTAGGTATTCGAGGTAGCAGAGCCTGTCGCGTGAGAAGAGGCTGTCTGCCGAGGACGATCGTTCCTGCACTTTGCAGGAAAAATTCTTATCGATAAGGAATCAGCGGCGGCTCGTCGGGCCGTCGGCTCCGTGTGCCATGGGACATGTTTAGTAGAGCTTCACCTTCAGCTCCCTTTTCTGGTCAAGGTATGTTACATTCTCTTAACGGCTTACACAGATCCTAACAATGCAGAGCCAGGATGAGCGATTCAGTCCCGAAATTCTCTTCGTTCCGCCCAAAGCAGGTGGTGCAGACAAGCCTTTCTGCAGCGTTAGAATCTGGTCAGACAAAGCCGGACTCGCGCGAGGAAAGAGATAAATCTCGTCGACGTAAGCACGACCGCGAAAAACATGAACACAAGCAGCACTCTAGATATCATGAACCGTCAGAGGGACATAGTGAACCCCGCCAACACCGGCATCGAGACCAAAGGCATGACGAACGCCCAAAACCGACTCGCCCGCCAACCTCTTCTCGTGACCCATTACCCATATGGGACACTAGTTGGGAGACAGAGGAGACGCTTTTCGTTAGCGATCGGAAGGGTGACCCGAAGAACCTCACATATGGTAGCCTCCATCGGTACGGTGTGCCCGAATATCGCCGTACTGGCTATGGGCAGATCGTGGGGCTGGATGAGAAGGAGAGAATCGATCGCGAGCACAGCACTATCGGCGAAGTTTTTGTGTCGACGTCGATTCAAAAAGCGCCTACCAGGAGCGACGTCAGTGTTTTGAGGTATCAGCGGCCGGAGAAGGAGCGCAAAGTGAAGTTCGTCAAGCCGACACCAGAAGAGCAGGCGTTCGATACAGCAATTGATGTCGTGCAACTCTCAAGAAGCAAGAAACGCAAACGAGGCTCGGAGTCACCTCACCAACCCGATCAATATGATGTTGACTACAGATCTATCGAGGGTAAGGCTAAACCAGCTAAACGCCATGATGAGTCCGATTTGGAGTCTGCTTCTGATTCCGACAATAATGATGCGGCTATCGCAGAAGACGTACTTGCCCGGAATAGGAATGCAGACTTGTCTCGCAAAGTCAAGGACAGTCCCTCTGATGTTGCATCTTGGTTAGAATTGATCGAACACCAGGCCGCAATGGTCAGTCCAGGCCACGATCTGGTCAGCTTCTCGAATGCGGAGCGCCGAACACTGAGTGACCTGCGATTATCACTGTTCTCGAAAGCTATCAAATCGGTACCGGACGATTGTCGCGAGAGCCTGACCCAACTCATGCTGGCAGAAGGTGCCAAAATCTGGGACAGAGAAACGCTGTTGCAGAGAATCCGCGAGGTGCTCGAGGAAATACCACACAGCGCTCATTTATGGACGCTTTATATGAATACCATCCAGAGCAACAGCACCAATTTTCGCTACGAGGATATCAAGGAGGCGCTTCTGGACACAATGAAAAGAGTACATACGAGCTCAAAGTCCCTGGCCAAGGAACATCCACTATACGATATAGGAGTTCACATCCTTTTGCGAGTTACGAGCTTCATTCGAGATGCCGGACATACCGAGCTCTCTATTGCCATATGGCAAGCAATCATGCATGCACAGCTGATTCTGTCCACCCAATCTGCCTTCACGAGCACCGATGACTTCATGTCGGAGCTGGAGCAATGGTGGGATGACGAACGACCACGGTTTGGCGAACCCGGATATGCTGAAAAGCGCGAGGCTTTTCAGGACCTCCGCGAGGTTGCATTTGAGAGCCAAGAGACAGCAGGCCTGAGCCCGGAAGCACCGTTTCGCTCCTTTGCCACAATCGAGACAGTGCAATCGACTCAGCACCAATTTCCGGGTCGAACAACAGACGAAGATGGACCCGACGACCCCTTTCACGTCGTGTTCTTCTCCGACATCCGACCGTCTATCGAAGCAAGCATCGCATACGACCCTGAGTCGCTGATAAACGCCTATCTCCACTTTTTCTCGCTCCCACCAGTACCACGACCAAGTGGTCCATCATCCACGGAGGTCAACTGGCGACATGACCCGTTCCTGCATAATTCTGATACGCAAGTCTGCCTTCCTTCAGCGGACCTAACAAAGCTCTCTGGTTCAACCATCAACACTTCCCATAGCACAACACGGACTCTGTTCGCGCCCACCTCGTTTCCGGAAACCCTATCAAAGCCGACAATAACCTTCCTAGCTCACAGCCTCGAATCTCTTCTCACACTTCATCCCTCGCCACAACTGCAAGAATACTATCTCGCCTTCACGCTGGCTTATTTCCCATCCACAGCGTCGAAGATTGCAAGACGCCTGCTGAAGGCCCAGCCTCAAGCCATCCGTCTCTGGAATGCAGCTGCGGTCATTGAAGCGAAGCAGGGACAACACGACAAAGCGGAGCAGATATGGGAGGGTGCTCTGAATCTTGCTCGGAGGAGCCAGCCAGAGGAAGGTAGAGAGACGTTCGAAAACGGCGTCGGACTGCTGATTGCAATTCAATGCTGGACTTGGTCACTACTCGAAAGAGGAGACGGGGAAGGGGCACTCAAACGGCTCATTAGGCTGAGGGGAACTGCTCACGATGTGGACCAAGGAGAGGTGTCGACTGCCGCCAAGCTCAGTGTGCAAAAGGTAGGTGACTTTCTCTTCATTCACAAGCTGAGAATCGGGAAGGAAGGCAATTGTTCAGAATCTTCTTTCCAATGGGTATATCGACAAACTATCCTGCCTATCCTATCCTATCCTATCCTATCCTATGCAATTCCTTTTCGAAAAGCAATGCGATGCAATGCTATGCAACCCAAACCCGGCCGAGCTATGCTCATCCAAACCGGCCCAGAACATATGCTGACAAGAAACAGTATCTACAAGAAATCTTCGACTCATCCAACTCCTCCTCTTTAACGACCGCGGAGTCAACAGCGCTATCAAGCGGACTGCTGGTCTTGCTTTCATACCTCACCGCCTCCGAGGCACTTCCAACAGCCCTCGATCTCCTCCGCACCCACCGTGCTGTTGTCGAGCAGCAGACCAGCTCCAAAGCGAAACACGCTCTCGAGCTCCTGCACCAATTCCAGGCCCATCTACTCCTCCATCACATCCAGCGAAAACACTCATATAAACCCCTCGCGATCCGCGAAACACTACAAGACTCGATCCGCTTGTACCCGCACAACTCACTCTTCCTATCCCTCTACACCACTCTCTTCCAGCACCAAAGTCGTATCGACGAGAACGTCCGCCGCACAATCCGCTGGACGATGCTCGCGGCACCAGAGAAAACAACACTAGCCGGCTGGGCGATCGTCGCAGCACACGAAATCGACCGCTTCGAGGCGCAGGCCAGTTCGACGGCCGAGAACGTGCGCGCGGTGTTCCAGCGCGCGCTCAAGAGCGTCGGAAGTCCAGTCGCACATGCGCCGCTGCTGTGGATGCTGTGGTTTAGGTTCGAGCGGGCGATGTTTGAGCAGTTGCTACGGAAGAATGATGATGTGGGCTCGAGATACGCGCGGAAGGAGATGGCGGCGCAGATGGAGCGTTGGAAGGCGGTCTCTCTTGACGGGCTGAGGTGTTTGCCCTGGTGGAGGGATTGGGTCCTCGCTGGGCTGGCGGCTTTTGATCGAGGAGTGGATGAGAGCAGACGGGAGCTGCGGGATCTCAAGAGGGTGTACAACGTCTTGCATGAGCGGGAGTTGCGTGTGCGAGTCGAGGGCGTGGAGGAACTGGTTGATGATATACTCAACGCTGGAGCTGGTGATTCAACGCGGTGATGCGCTGGTATAATTATTCTCAAACCATTTTTTTCGAGCTTATGCAGCTGCAGCGATTGGATGCTCGCTGAACGTCGTGGGTTGGTTGTCCTCTGCCGATCTGAACTCCATTGGCATACTATCTTTCTCGTCTTTGGTGGACATCCTGAACTTGGACATGCGGCGCTCAGCCGGGATATACTTCCATCCGCGGATGTCCGAAGTGTGAGCCAGGATCGCAGAGTCGTCGTGGATGTTCTTGTCGGTAGCCTCGTCGCTGATCTCCATATCGGCGAAACTGGTGTTGGCGACCTCGATGCCGCACTGTCTGAACATCTGCAGCATGGCACGCATGTTGAGCTTCAGAACCCTTTCTGGTTCTTCCGCCTTCATGTAGGCTGTAAGGCGTGGGAAGAGGATACCGAAATCGCTCTGGCTGAAGTGCTGAGATAGCTCGGGGTAGAAGTTGTTTGGCTCTGGGCCCTCGTAGTCGACCGGAGGTGCGATGGCGCGCTTGATGTCGTTGAGGTTTCCGGTCCAATTGAAGAAGCCTTGGCTGAGCACGCTGAGGACTGCCTTGCCACCAATGGACTTCGAAGTGTAGCATGGCAGTGGTAGTTTCCAAAGCCACTCTTGATCCGGGCTGTGCAATGGAAGACCCCACATATCCAGCAGAGCGAGTGGAGATGCATTGGTGATTTGCTTCGAAATGAGAGAGTCTGGCTTTGGATCGAATAGCATGTTCCTTGCGCTCGCAGGACGCTGTGGGGCGTAGTAGGTCGACTTGACGAGTTGGTGCATCGTCTGAGCACCGAAGGAATGACCGCTCCAAATGATTTTACCAGGAGTGTGGATATCCAGGTTCTGCTTAAACATGGACAAGACGTCCTCTCGGACCTTTTTCGAGTCGGAAGTGTTCAGATCCAAGTTTTCCATAGGCGAGCCCTTGTCCACGCTGGTCATGGCAACGTGTGCAAGTGCAACCTCCCATAGTCTAATGCGCAACTGCTTGTCGCGGGCCTCGTATACCTGTTTCGAAGGAGTGTGTGAAATCTTGACTGCATAAACGTCCTTCTCCGGGGTATCCTTGGTCGCGCGTATTCTTTGAAGTGGAGAACTGCCGTCTCTGTGATCCATTGCAATTACAACGACTCCGTGAGATGCAATTGATCCGCAAATGTGTGAATACATGTTCCTAGATCCAGCCAAACCGTGTGAAAAGAACATGACCGGCCATCTTTTGTTTGATGTTGGCGCTTCCTTGATTGGCGCATTTCGCACTGCAGGAATCGAGATGTAATAGAGGATGCGTGGGAAGATGCTGTAAATGTGGTTAGCGGAGGATGATTGGCCTCTGGGTTCAAGAACTTACGCGATAAGCTCGGCGATGCGGTGGTTTGCTCCCAAGAATTTTGCAAATGCGGCCACTAATTGATGCTGTGGCTGCGGAATCCACCGTACTGGCCGTGGATGTGCCAACGATGTCTGGCATGGGTAGAAGACTCGGAAGGCGACTGTCGATGGTGCATCTTCTGGTGTAAATGATGGCGAAGGAAGATCTGTCGCGGGGATTTCTACATCGATCGAGCCGACCGTGTGCTCGCCCGTGTAGGCCGGGAATGCCGGCATTGGGTTTAGTGAAGAGAACCAAGAAGACATGGCGGGTGGTAGGGTGTGATGGTGAACGCCGGAAGGTAAAGAACGTCCAAAGATGAAATTGTGACCAGATGAGGTTGAAGAAGGCGTGTGTGTAGAGAAAAGAAGGAAGAAGAAGAGAAGTGTCTGCGACATGTGAAATCGCTCGTGTGACCGGTTACTACTTACGTCGAGTGCCGATGAACTTTGCTGCGCAGAAAACATGGTCTAACGTCATTACTGGCAAGTTTTAGGGGACTCCGAGGCTAAACGGCGGGAACAGAAAAGATTGATCTGAGATCTCGCGTGACATTCCGACAACGAGCCGGCTTCTAGAAGCCAAATTGGTCCGAGTCGTGTGCCTACCTGTATGTTCACTGTGTGTCTGGCAAGTTGAGCTGATTTCGGTGCTCGTCGCAGTCCTCGACGCTCAATGCCTCCAGGTCCTGTGCGTGTGGTTTGCATCGTACGCTTCGACATTAATTGATGCTATAGAAATCGGTGATGGATCGATCGTAATGACATCAATATAGTGTCAAGCTATTCATTAGTCGGATCGACGACGAGATAGAAGATCAAAAAGCAAGGATGGAGAACGCGATGATGTGAGGGGAGCAAAGGTGCTCACGCGACCGCGGAACAACCCCATCAGGCCGCAGCAGTGTGGCGCGCCCAACTTCCTCCGCTATACGGCTCCGCGCCATGCCGGGATATTTGTATGACGGCACTTTCGAGGTCATCATGGCAGCCTGCTCGGCTCTCCTTGCTGCTCACAATCGACATCCCATCATCCTGTAGCCGGTACAGAGTATAGACGAGTGGTGCATAAGCATCAGTTGTTGATCGTCAACTTAAGATGCTGACATACGCGCTTTGTTACTCATATGTGCACTTTCGACCGCTGACGGACCCGGGGTTGCTTGAGCGCTGGATCTCAATTGACTAGAGGCTGCACCGCTGTTCTGCTCTTGGATGACAATGTTGACATGATGCTGCTCTAGATCTACCAAAGACGGAGAAACTCAATGGGTCTTCGGTGCCTCGCGAAGAGCTCTTTGTGCGACTTCGCCCTTTACCCTTCCACCCCAGCAAGTTAGGTTGGCCGCTGAGAAGACGAACACTCGACAACAGCCGGATAACGTGATCGGTGTGCAGACTCGACGACTTGTTCTGTTCTTCAGCATAACAACTCTCAAATCTACAACAATAATGACATCCATCAATCATGTTTGCCAATAGACAGAGATCAGATGAACTCTCCTTGTCGATAGCGGGCAGACTTCGGTAGCAACCAAAGCCTGGTTTCAATCAAAGCCCGGAGCGCTGTGAAAGCGCATCCCGTGCTTTGAGGCTCATTTCGCTGATCATCACTGTCTCGAATCTTATCGCCGGCGCAGGCGCCTGGCCATTGTTCAACATCAACATCACAGTCGTCGACCTACGACAGCTTCTCGACATATCATTTGCGCAATGCCGCGCAGGAGGCGAGCATCCAATGCGTCGACGCATTCCAATGACGCGTCGCGTCCCGAGGAGGAGCTAGGAAGCATGTACGACTATCTGGCCAAGATTATTCTTCTTGGACCATCTGGATGCGGCAAAAGCTGTCTTTTACATCGCTTTGTCAAGAATGAATGGCGCATCTTGACATCTCAAACAATTGGTGTCGAATTCGCCTCGAAGATTGTTAAGATAGGCACAGGAAGCCGACGAAAGAGGATAAAGTTGCAACTATGGGATACGGCTGGCACAGAACGGTTCCGATCAGTGTCGAGGAGCTATTACAGAGGCGCTGCTGGAGCTCTGCTGATATACGACATCAGCAACTACAATACCTTCGCTGGCTTGGGGACCTTCCTTAATGATGCACGCGCCCTAGCTTCACCAAATCTCACCATGCTATTGGTCGGAAACAAATCGGACGTGGCAGAAGGCCCACCGCAAGAGGCTGATCTGATAGATGCTGGCGGAACACCGAGCAGCTTCTCGAGCGAACAGTCTGGCTTTCCCATGAATGGATCCGTCAGCAGTAGGACAGGTTACGGTTCGCAACTGAAAGCGACAATCGCACCAGAAGGACGCGAAGTCGACCACGAACAAGCCTCGCGATGGGCAGGATCAAATGGTATTCCAGTCGCGGTCGAAGCTTCTGCCTTGAACGGTGACAATGTTGAGGAGATATTCACCCGTATGGCAAGAATGATCCTCACAAAGATCGAGCTCGGAGAGATTGATCCGGACGACCCGATGAGTGGTATCCAGTATGGTGACGCTGGAGGTTGGGGTGTAGGTGCCGAAGATGGGGGCAGCATTAAGAGTGGCATGACCATGGAAGACGGTACCACACGCAGACGGCGGAGAAGAGGCGGAGCTGGTGGAGGCGTTGTACAGACACTCGGTGAATGGGGCCAAGTCTTCAAGCCCACCGGCTACGGCAGCAGAGGATGCTGCTGAGGTGAGCTTGTCATATGTCTTATGTCTTTCGAAAGCGTGGCGCATCATGAGTTTCGGTCTATACCCATTGCAGCAACCGCTGGTCTTCCTACTCAGTATACATGATTGGATATACCTCTTACAGTGTTTCTAATTTCTAATGTTTCATCCATCATATTTTCTTGGCTATTTTATCTGTCTGTATAAACTATAGCTACTCAACTCATCTACAACCTCGATATATCCTCCGACTCATTGCTTGCCGGCCATGAATCTCCGCATGTTACTGCCTAAAGGAGTTAGCCGCTGAAGTGTGGAGGTCTCGCGATGCTCAAGAATTTATGGACGCGGCTATTGCAGCATCACCGGAAGCACCTCTCATTGTGACGAAATATCACAATCTCGCCCAAAAGTCTTGCTCTGCTCGAATTGATCTCTTCAGTCATCTGGAAGACTGTTCAAAAAGTCGATCTCACCGCGAACGAAAATTCAAAATCGGATCCTCCGGAAGACAATTCAGCTTGATCCGCTGCAGCCTACGACGCTCACCACCTTGGACTTGGTCAATCGCACCATCTGTTTTCTGTCAACAGCTCAAATCAATACATCGCTTACCGAGCTCCTGCCTATACCTTGTGCGGCGACGACTCCGCTCTGCAAGCTCTCATTGAGCGCAGAAACAACCTCTTATCGCATTGTCGCGACCATCGACACCTTTCCCCTGATTCAGCCGCGAGCTCAATAGTGCACGATGGCGGAAAGAAGGAGACAGCATCAGTCGAATGGACATGTAAAAGAGACGATACAAGATCCGACCACTCCGCGCGAGAACATCTTCCTATTCGTACCCAATCTTATTGGTAGGACAGCCATCTCCCATGACAAGCAAGACGAATTTCTGACAATGTGTAGGATATTTGAGAGTTGTTCTAGCGATCGTTTCACTCTATTTTATGCCATTGCACCCGCGACGATGTTCGTTCCTGTACAGCGTGTCATGTCTTCTGGATGCTCTGGACGGTTATGCGGCACGCAGGTGGCAGCAATCTACGAGATTTGGAGCAGTACTGGATATGGTGACCGATCGTTGCACGACGACATGTCTGCTCGTCTTTTTGGCAACAGCGAAACCTCGGTGGAGCATAGTTTTCCAGCTGCTGATCAGCTTGGACTTCACCAGTCACTATATGCACATGTATGCGACTCTGGCCATGGGAGGAAGTGGTAGCAGTCACAAGAATATTGATGAGAAGAGGAGCAGGATTATGCATCTGTACTACACCAACAAGGTAGGTTTCGGGCGGTGGTGGCTCTTTCGAAACACCTGCTAATCCGCATGACAGATTGTTCTCTTTGTGGCATGCGCCGCCAACGAGCTCTTCTTCATCGCATTGTACCTGCTCTGCTTCTCCTCGCCGCTGATAACACCAGCGCTGTTACAGCACGAGCCATTGACATTGACTCCTGGATCTCCAATGGTGCCAAAGCCGTCAATGCTCGCGAACCCCTGGTCGGCAGCCGCAATGGAAATGGCCAGGTGAGTACTGACAGAGTATTGACCACAGAGTGAAAGCTGACGCACATCGCAGAGCAAACAAGATGGACAGCAAGGTCCCTTGGATCCTATGCGCCATTTCTCTACCAGTCATGCTTTTCAAGCAATGGGTGAATGTGATCCAGATCGTCAATGCCAGCAAATGGCTCGCCGAGGGAGATCTGGCTGAACGGGCCAGACTCGGATTACCCAAAAAGACCCAGTAAGAGACAAGTCCTTCCATATCGCATAGCCAGGCGCGGGCGGGGTAGGATTTATTTCATGGAGGGACCAACATATGCAGCCTCGGCGGATGTACAGTGTACCTACAGGTCTGATGAAATATCGAAAATGTATCGTATTCAATTCAGCATCCACCTTCGATCGCCTCACGGGCCCGACTACAGTATGTCAGCCCACGTGGTGTGTACAAAGATCGCCAGTGTCTTTCATGCTAAACAAGTCGGAGAGTTTGATGGTCTACAATATTGACAGCCCCGCAAAGTTCAATACTGAGCGCTATGTCAGCCACTTGACGGTCATTACAGGCTTTTATCTGGGACGTCGGCATGCGCTCCGGATGTTGGTGGTCGGGACCGTCGGCTGTGACCTCGAACCAAGTACATCTACAACACCCTCCGGCTCTCCGACAATCGCGTGTGCACTACCTACCTTGTGTACTCCTGAGCCTGCATATAGTGCCCTTTATGCACGCAATAAACATCCCAGTCGAGCGGATATGCATGATATCAAGAACCATGACCCCCGAGGTCTTCCGCAATAGACGGTGAGCTCTGAAACATTCATCTCATCAACATCGATAAATGTAAATTGCTGCAAAACAGGGATGTGCTTTTCGCAAGCGCTTGTCAAACGCGAGCTTGAACTCGGAGATTAAGCGTCTTTTGCGCTGCCAAGACCTATCAAGACGGCTTGCAGGGCCACGATTCCCGGTCAGATCTCGAATGTCTTGCATCACCCCGCCCCATGACCATCGCATTGTAGAACTATCTCAACCTGATCCGAGTCAGCAAAATTTTATTAATATGGTTCGTTATACCCTACCGAGACACCGTTGGTCCTCTGATCGTGCATCGCAACGACCGATGCATCAAAAGGAGAAGTGAAGAGGTGCGACTGCCAATTATGGACAATGGAGTCCGTTTTACAGCAAGGCCCGGGGCGCACCGTCTACAACCAGATTTTGCGCCTGCGTGGCAGCTTCTTTCCTGGGCAACCGACCCGTCAGACCCAGATGTAAGCGGGATCTCCACTTTGGAAAGTCCATCAACATGCACTACACAACTCTAACCACTTCTGAGACAACCGCTACCATGGCATTTCCTGCATCATACAACTTTATCCTTGCTCTGTCAATCTATCATGTCCTATAATCGCCGCATGTCACTGGTCATCGCTACCAAGATCTCGGTTGCCAGCCTCTTCTGCGAACCTCGAGCGAGTTTATAGGTCTCGGTAGGTCTGCGACCTCGCCGGTCGTTCTTTCTCTGCTCCTTCCTTTCTCCTTTTGCGACTGTAAAAGGTAGTCGTTACCGCTTCAACTGCTACTACCCCACTGCTAGTCGCGAATCTGTCAGCCACTGCCTCAACTTCCAATTCTTGACATTGCGCATCTCGCAGTCGCCGAACCGGGTCTCCTTAAGTGCCATCTCATTGTGGATCTGTGTCAAGAATATACTCGAAGCTTTTCTCGTCGTTCTTCCAACGGACTTGCATGGTGGGCTTTTGATAACATTACCGACCTTGTGCCCTCACACTGTTCTTTACGACCAAGTGATTCTTGCTTGTACAAACCTTGTCACGAGTGCATCACACTTTCACGTCGACTGACTAGGTATCAATGGATACTACGCTGGTCACGTTCTACCTGTGAGCATATATGGACTGTGTCCGCAAACTCCACTTACTGACAACGGTCGTAGAAAAACATCGGCAGATGTCTGCTCGGTCGAACTTCTCGGATCATGGGATAACTTTAGAAGGCCATACCGACTTACTAGGGATACTCTCAGAGGCTATGGCTCTTGGACTGGAAACTACAAATTCGAGAACATCGTCTTTGATGGCGACAAACTGGACTGGCGGAAGCCCAGAACCGGAGGTCTCAAGCAGGGAGGACGCTATTGGTACTATGTACGTCGCTATGATGAACTTAGGAGATCCTCACTGACGGTAGTAGTATCGATTAGATGATGAAGAGGAATACTGTGACTCTGCACAGCCAACCTCTACCGACTGCCCACTGTTACCAGGTCAGACGACCAATGTACTCGATGTCCCTCGCGAAATCATTCAGCCTCCAAGCAGATCGCGGAGTGCATCTGCCGACTTCATCTCCTTCTGCCCACAGGTCATGACACTCGATCCCGAAGATAGATACAGAAAGGTCGAAAAGCCGGCGCCAACGAAACTACCACGCCACTACGTATCCACCGAGGCACTCCAACCACATGCGATTCAGACACGATACGAGACCTCACCCTCGAACTCATCAGCCAGTGATGCATCGGAACCAAGATCATCGGCATCAAGGGGATCTAGGTCGAATTACTCAACAGGTTGTGACGACTCATGTACATCTTCACTAGTGCAAGAAGACGCACCACCATCACAGAGTCCTTCGCGTCGCTGGAAATTCAAGCTGCCGAGATTACGGCGATTTGGTCATGCAGCAACGGAGACCTCCCCTGAGAGGCCCAGCACGAGATCGGGCGTACCTTCGAGTTCCGAACGTAGCTTTGAGAGTCTTGCTGCCTTTCCTACTGCTCCTACACAGCACACACCGCGGCAGCCAGTGGACGCGGTCGAAGTGTTGCCCGGGCAGGACATGCATCCGCAGAAGAGTCTTCGCCTTGGCGCAGGGCTGGGTATCAATGTCGCGAACAACAATGCTTGCAACGGACCTACACTGGAGCCGGCATGTATATCAGGAGCACAGAATCTTCGCTCTCCGGCGCGCAACTCGTCACGCGCGCCTCCGCCTTCGTTGTCAGGGTCATATCAAAATTGTTGTGAAGCAGAGGCATCACCGATCGCTATGGCAGGTGCCCCTTCCTTATCACCTTCATTCGAGTCGACAGGTATCGATATCAACTCACCTACCTTCACTGCCGCCACCATCAGTAGCAGTGGCTTCGACTCCCCGGATAGACTATCCCATGAGTACACGTTCGAAGACTGCCGGACCCACTACGAACCATCTATTGTTGAGGATGGACAAGACGACCTTCGCAGATCGGTAGACGAGGTAGCCGAGCGATTCGCGAGACTGCACACTGGAGGCGAGCACGACTTTGCAACACCTCGGGCTAATCCCTTTGTCGACCACTATTTCCTCACACCAACCAGTATCCTCGGGAAGCCAGCAACATCTTCTTCACAACTCACACTGAAGAAGTCGCCATCTGACATCAGAAAAAACAGCATCAACGACGATTCGTCGTTGAGTGATGCTATCTTTGACGAGCTCCGATACCTTACACATGCCATCAACTAGTCTGAGGCTTGTGGACGATTCTTTCTGTTCCAGCATATTTGTGACCGTTGTACACGACTTGACGGCTTATCTTGTTTATATGATACCCTTTTGTTATTGCCTCTATTGTTGGTATAGGAGGTGGAGGAGCTGATGTGTTAGAGCAGATGTATATAGCGGTAACTGATATGAAAACATCGACATCAGTACAATTTGCTCAAGTGCAATTTGTGTAAGATATGCGCATGCACAACTTTATCCCACCTTCCGGATTTGTGCTTGTTATTCTCAAATATACGGCTGTGCTGGGTGATACTAACATGGCGCGTGACGTAGGAAGGAACAACCTCACTTCACTTTCTTCCTTGCACACGACTGTCGCTTCACTTTCGACAATACGGTTTCAACCAGCATTGCTTGTCAACGCGAGTCATTAGGTGAAGATGATATCTTCACTGCAGTTGAATCCTCCTGATTTGCGTCAGATTACAGCTGTAATATAGCTTAATGATTTGCTGCAGACGCTGAAGTTCAAAGTATGCGAGCTGTATCAGCAACTGACAACCACAGAATGCATAACGACATGCCCTAGCTCGTGTGTCGACTCGCACAACACAACTCGTTCAGTGATCAATCATGTCAGTCTACGTTGCGGAATGTAGGTGAGTCGAAGTGAAGAGGTCGGCCCCTACTAAGCCACGTCTCAAGTGAACATCAACACCCACTCTGATCCTGTTTGCCTTCATAACAACCTGCCCCACGCCCGCGTGCGCATTGCAACTTCTCTGTCGTCATTCTTTTTCTTCTTCCCGCTTTCCCTGACACCTGTCACGCCAACTCTCGATCGTTCGACCTCAACACAGGGTGAACAACCATGATCAGAATTCGATTAGAGCCGCGAGATAGGCCAGATTGGGACACCGAAATCATACACCTGAAGGATTTCTTCACTCAACCGAATGATTTTGGTGAGCCCAGATCTGTTCCTCGCGCCCTGCTTCTGTATAGCCTCCTCCCTGGCGGTACGCGCGCTCACTACCTTCCGCTTGTTCGCCCCTCTTATGAAGGCCTGCACTTTGGAGTTCCGCCGCTTTCTCTCCTTCAGAAAGGGGTAGACACGCATTCCTTTGGTGTTTATGACACGACGACTTATTCACACATACATAAGCTATGTAGGTGGGAACAGACTACCTGGGAGATGGACGAAATGGACGATTCCGAGACAGGGTCTGATGTTGTGTTCCAACCAAAGAACCCAGACTGGCCACTCGACACAATACCAACCGAGATCTGCGAGCAAAACATCAGCTACCTGCCGCGTCAAGACATCAAGGCGCTCAGACTTGTCAACAAAGAGATCGAGAGAAAAGTATCCGGCAAGTTCTTCGAAACCTCTGTGGTCACTTTCAACGAAGAGCTATATGACATGTTTGGCTGTGACGACGGGGCGACCGAATCTATCGCGCCTTCCATCTTCTCCCGATTTGGTCGTTATTTTCGCAAATTTGGCATGAGCTTCGAGCTTGAGGAAGAGTCTTTCACGGGACTGTCGGACGAGAGAGTAATGGACGATACGCAGAGTTTTGACGACAGCTACGAGTGGTCTACCTCAGACAATTTTCAGAATTTCCACAGTCTCTTTAAGCTCAGAAAGCTCGCCCAAGAAGCCTCTCGTATGAAGAGTGCTTTTGCCAACCTTACCACGCTCAAGGAGCTTGCACTGAGCCTCGACGATGCACTGGGCTGGCTCCACGGTTCTGATCTGTCCTTGCGGGACCGGTGTGTACACACACCAAAGGTCGTTTTCGGCCCGTCTTTCTATGATCAGGCTACGAAGTACCCCCCGCCGCGCTATCCTGGCGAACCTCACTCGGATGAAGAGGCGCTTTTTCAAGTCGTCAGATCCCTGTTCAGTCTTGCTGATGCGTCAGAAGACGCGAAGACTGGCAACGTCATCAGCTTGCCCCTCAAGCGTGGCCTCGACACTATACCCGGTATTACAGACACAAAACTTGCAGATCCGGCAAATTGGCCATTGGAGAGCACTGCAAAGCTTGTACCAGAGCCAATCAGAACTGCCTTCCAATCAGAAAGCATAATTGGTGGCGTCGGCATCGGAATCTTGGCTATCGTACAGCCTGAGGTAGCCAACACCCTCAACGGCAGGGCAGGGCCTGATCTACACTTGACGCCGCGGATGCTGACACGACCACAAATGGATTGGTTACGACAAGCACACCGTGCTCAGCAGGCCTTCTTACAGTCATACATTTCTGCTGTCATTGAAACGCCAGACGTTTTCCAGAACGTCAATAGCATGAAGCTCGCGGGCATATCTGTTCAATTCTTGCCAGCACTTGGTAGTGCCTCCTTCTGGAACGCGTTGCCTGTTTTGACGGCATTGCAGCTACTCATTATTCCGGCTTGGCGAACACTACGTGAAGACGGCGGGGACAGCAAACGGGTGCAGAGCTACGGAACCAATTTGCTTTCTGTGGTTGATGACATATTCCGATTCTTGAACGACCATGTCTGTACCAGGGAGTCGATCAAAAGCTTGCATCTGGGCTATTCCGGCGGAGGCGAGTCCGACCAGGGTATGATGGCAAGAAACCGCAACATCCTTCCAGCGCCCATCATACCTGCCGCAAAGATTCCCCACATTTACGACCTTCACGACCAAGATGCGAACGCGACAGACATTGTCCGCCTTCAACACATTGAGAATCTCACACTGTCAAATTGCTGGATCTCCCCCCGCATGGCAGTCGTCCTGGTCGACAGCCTCGAGAAGCTCAGTTTGAAGCACCTCACTCTGGAATCTGTCTCGATTGCTGTCTCGATTGGACTGATCGGTGCGTCCCCTTGGGGCACACCCTTGCCTACCCCGTTGGCAGGCGCACCACTTGTGCAAAACCTCACCGGAAACATATCTATGCAGACCAAATTCATGAGCATGGAACGCGGCGACAAAAATCGGACCAGGACGGTTTTCTATTACACCACGCCTTCCACGCAAGCTAGCGAAGTATGTCAGCCTACTTTAGAGGAGCTTCTAGAGCGTGCTCAGGCGCAGGGCTCATTGGATGTTTTGCACGCACTGGATGGTCTACACCATTTCAAGTTCCAATCCACAACCCAACCAGTAACACCCTGGTCGTATGAGCCGCTTCCAGAACGAATCAATCAAGTGTATCCATGGTACTGGGCCAGTGTTCTGAATCAGATCAGTCCGAGCATCAAATTCGATTCGTTCAGGCCTCGAGACCACCTTCACGCAATGCCAGTTTCTCGGTCAGGATCACTTCAGTCTATCACATTGCGTTCGTGTGGCTATGCCAAGAGGCAGCATCCTAGTGTGCTGGATACGCAAACGTCGTTGGCATTGCCTGTTGCATTCAGAAACAGGCTTGCGCGGACACGCGTCGATATGCAGACGACTCATGATGGCGCAGTTGGCATCATCGTGCAGAAGATCGAGAAGGCAGAGATGGAGGTGCTGGAGCTGGCGTTCGGTTGTATTTTCGGCTGGAGCAAGACTGAGATGAAGGAAGCGGCTGATTGGGATGGCCTCCATCCTGGAGGTACAGGAAGGTTCTCAGGGTTCATTCGCAAATCAGACTCTGCCGGTGATTGGAGGTCTTTACTGACAGGCACGGACAAGACGAGAAGTCCGTTCTGGGACATTTAATTGAAAGCTTGACCGCGGAGAAAGGGAGCTGAGCGTGGGTAGAGATAAGGACGCTCATCGTGTTAACAATCATCTTTTCACGTGCTTCTTAGTGTTAATGTCCATGATCCACAGCAACAAGGTACTGTAGGTTGCCAATTATAATGAACAAATACCACTACATACCAGAGTTCCTATACCCCTGGTGAATGCGATAGCACCATAAACATCCAAAATCGTGAATGAGCATAACAAGAAAAGAGCGGACAGGTACTCCCGCATTCAATACAAGATCGTCACGATGTTATATGCTTGTCAACAGCTCTACAAACAAACAACCAACCCAAGTTATTCACACCAAGCATCAACAAGCCTAAACCAAACTTCAAAACTCCAAACCACCCATGACAATCTGCCTATGTCCCCGCCGTAAACCCGACCCTATACCTATCCCTCGGCACATGCCTCAGCCCAACAAACTCTCTAACCTTGACCCCCTGCGCCCTGAACCCAGCCAGCGTGGTCGCCGACCTCCTCGTATGCTCGCCCCTAGCATTCGCCCTCAACACAGCCCTACTGTTCCTATTCCCGAGATGCGCCGTGACGTACCTCAGCAACTCCTCGACACCAACGCGATCATCAGGCTCGTACGCCAGACAGCGCTCCACCAGATCGATGAGTTTCTTGCTGTAGTGCTGGCGCAGCAGGGCGCGGACGTCGGTGCCTAGATGTGCCGACCAGAAGGCGAAGGTGTTGCGTTCGGCCAGGTGGTTGTAGTTGGCTTGGGCGCTGTGCTGGAGCAGCATTACTTGTAGGATCGTGGTGCCGATTTGGTAGATGTTTGCTGGTGAGAGACGTTGCGGCATCGGTGTTGGGCGTATGTCCGGCATGTTGGGAAGGGGTGGGAGCCAGGTTTGGAAGAGTTCCTGGGTTGTTAGTCGTGGATGTGGGGAGAGAGGGGACTGGCGTACCATTGGTTGGAAACCGGAGGTTGTTGCATCGTCTACGAACGCGGCGGGGTTTGTTCGGTCGTCTGAGGAGGTCAGGCGTGCTGAGCCGTAGTCGGCGACCTAGGGAGATTGTTAGCATGTGCGGACTTTTGAGGCTGGCGAAGAGAACTCACGAGGAAGCGCTTGAAGATGTACTTTTCAGGGTGTGTGTGCCTAGTATCGGTGGTGAAAGGATTGTTGCCTGTTACCAGAACTGTATCATGTTAGCCGGACCTTCATGTTAGTGGTTGGTTATCGTACTATTGTCTGGTTTCAGGTCTCTGATGTGGTATTAGCGAGTTCACGTCAATCTGGCGTCCCAAGGACTTACTGATGCACTATCTGTTCCCCTTCAGGAGCTTCAGTCCTTCCAGATCGGAAGTCTGTCATTTCTTCGGCGGCATTGGCTAGGCACTGGGAGATATACCAGACCGCCAATTCGGGGATTCGCTGGTTGTGTTGGTTGTATTTGATCATTATACTCCTCAAACTGCCGTGTTCGGCGTATCCCAGATAAAGTCGCCTGCAACAAGGTCAGTACTGGTTGCATTGACGTCGCATGATATCAATTAACCTTTCAATACCCATTTTCTGAACGCGAGCCCTTGCTGAACGGTGTTGAATATGCTGACTCTGGCCCTGAACCCGGCGGAAACCGCGGTGTTTGACACTGTAGTTGGTCTGCCTAAGCAGCCTGGTCAAATATGCCTCGCGTGACTCCTGCATGATACGCATCTGGTCAACTTGTGCCTGATCGTTGCCTGGGATCAGACCGTTTAGAAGTCCTCGGGCGGTAAGAAGCTAACTATTGTTAGACCAGCCCCAATTGTTCGGGTCGTCGGCTCTTTCTGACTTGACCACAACACGATCGACTACCACTCCGCCTCTCTCCTGAACATACAGTGCGGTGCAGCCAGAGGATCCGGAACCCAGATTCTTCACTCCTCGCCAAAGGCCTGCCACTGTGTTCAGTCGGTCATGCCCCAAAGGAGTACTCCGAAGATTCTGTCGACGAACGCCGAATCTGAGGTACGCCGCTGCCCTTTCAAGCGCAGAAGGTTCAAAGCCCGCAAGTATATTGCGCGTGATTCTCTGGTTGTTAGCATTCGCTATGTTGTTATCACGCCGCACTCTGTCCTGGTCGACCTGGAAGCGAATCGCTTCGCAGTGTCGACACTGAGAACTGACCGCAGTCGGGTTCACAGTCTGACGGAACTCGGTATCGAACATGACGTGGTCCGCGTAGTCGCAGTATGCCAGAGGCCCACCTGGCACGGCGTCTGTGCACCATATGCATCGTCGACCCTGCAGGTCTCTGGTGTGACGATCATGCCTCACAGTGTTGCAAATCCGGCAGGTGAAGGAGTTGATGAGTTGATCGTGCTCAGAGCATGTCTCTCGTTCGATGTGATCCAAGTTGAAGAAGTTTGTCCGTGGCTCTTCGTGAGACTTGATGCACCATTTCTGTTGCTGTTGCACTGGCGTATGATCTCTACAGTAACGGCATCGGGGGCGTCCTTGGTTGTCGGTGCCAGCCCGCCTTTTCAGCGCACGTCGGACATGGCAATCCGAACACTGAAAATATGTTCGCTGCTGTTGGCCTCCGATTTTGCGTCTGGTAAGCTGACTGCCCGCATCCTGCCGGGCAACTTGATCATCAGCATCAGCGGCGTCTTGACGCGGGTGTCGAGTGTTCGGAATAGGTGCAGGTGTTGCCGGTAGGATTTGCGGTTGGACCTGTGGTTGTGCCATTGCTTGCGTATCTGACTCTTCGTACGGAAAGGACCGGTACCTGCTGTTTGTCACGTCCAAAAAGTTTGTAGTTACGAACCCACAGCCTGTTGTGTAGCATCTTAGTTGTCAATGGTGCACAATGGTGCTCTTCTTTGTCTTCAAACTGCCCCATCCGGAGCATTCGATTGTTTGACCGCATCCGGCAGTGTGCCTGCGCGGAGATACTAAGATCGACAAGAAATGGATGATTACATAAAGAAGATAATGACGGGAATACGACGGGTTGATGAAACGTATTACGAACAAGTCTTGGGACAAAAAGGTAAACTACCAGCACATATAGGTGATGATCGCAACGCTCTGGTGGCACCAAAAAGTTCCTTTGACCATTTACCAATCGTCATCGCCAGGAAGTACTACCGTCCTGAAAGTGGTTGCTTCGTTGACTGAAGCCTTGACATTTTTCCGCCGAGGAAAGTCTGGATCCTTAACGCTCAGACCGAGTTTGTAATAGTCTCTGAACATGATTGGCAGATTGAGAGGTGCGGCGTTGAGGGCAGTTCTTCGAGTGCTTCTTCGATTGGTCCCACAACCGTCACGGGTTGCGGTGAGGAGATCGTCCGGAAGGATGCGGTTTTGTGGCCGCCGCTCAATGCACCGATCGATAAGATCAATCAGTCTATCCGAATATGTGCCCCGCAAATAGTTTGTATCGAGGTGGTCATCATAAGACTCATCATCCTCTTCGTCGTCAGCGTCCTCTTCGTCATCAGGCTCTTTGTCGTCAGGCTCTTCGTCAAGAGGCTCTTCGGCATCGAATTCTGGGTCATCAGGCTCTTCGTCGTCGACCGCTTCGTCAGGCTCGTTGTTGTGACGTTTTTCCTCGGAAAAGTCCATCTGAGTACGATTGGTCTCGACCTCCAACAGACTGAGCATAGTGACGCCAATCTGCCAGGTGTTGAAGCTTGGGAGGTATTGCCGAGAGCCATCGTGTCTCTTATACCAGTACCATTGTTCCTGTAAGAAACCTCAATTAGCTGATTATGTGTGATATTGACGGACTAGACCTACTGGAGGCATGTATCCGGGAGTCCCGTCGGAATTTCCTAAAAACTGACTGGGATTCTCTGCAGGATCGTCCCGAGTCAGCCTGCAGGAGTCGAAGTCCCCAATCTGGAAAGGTCAGTCGATACGTTTGCGATATGAACGATTACGATCATACCTTGGGAATTGGGTAATAACGATGTTCATGGACAGTATTATCCGGCTCGACGAGGAAGACATTGTCTGGTTTCAGATCGCAATGTACCGCAAATACGTCCTCTTGTCTCACAGCATTGGCCATGTAGTGATTGGCTTCGGCGAGTTCCTGGAATAAGAACCACAGCCAAGCCTCCGGTATGTGGTGTGGCTCAGTGCCATTAGCGCGGGCGATGCGGCGCAGCTCAGCCAAGACATCGTCGAGCGATCCATAAGGACAATATTCGGCAAAGGTGAGAACCTGATGGGCATCAGGCTCGATCCGGTGGCTGAGATATTGTAAGAAGTGTCGCTTGGAAAGCTTGGAAAGTCTCCTGTGTGCGTGGACACCCATTGGTACTCCAGTACGAATAGGGCCAATCCAGTTCTCCGCGGCTATCCAGCGACGCCTCAGCATTCTCGAGCGCTTGATCGCAAGCCTTTTCATGATTCTGCCGCTGCGAGTAGTGCCTATCCATAAGCCGACCATGCCTTGGCCGCCCATGCCGAGTGGGTAACCCCCGATCCATTTGTACAGATGTCCCCTTTGGGAAGGCAGAAAACTGTCTTCCTCGACAAAGTCCTGGAAGTCTTCTGCTACGAAATGGACCCCGTCGTGGATGCCCAAATTGCTGTTATTCATCTTGAAAAAGAAAGATGAAGCTGATGTGCGAGTATAATCCGGTTGCGAGATCAAGAGGGAAACATGTAAGGGACGAGAGGGAATCAAGTCGCGCCAAACCATGGGACGTAATGAGAAGAGTACATTCGATTGAGTCCGCAAACGGACGACTTTCTTTGTGCAGCAAAGACAACCATCTCCATACAAACTGCTCTGTGCATTTTGTCTTGCTCAAAGGCGCTTTGTGTACATCCGTTGACACCAGGAGAGCGCCAAATGCTGAACACTGCAACAATGCAGTGAGGCCCTCACGGCTAGATTGCGAGAATGAGGATTTGGTAGTGATGGATAGGTCGTGCAGAAGCGGATAACAAGAAAATAAGACTTGCGCTCAATACCTACCTTTCAATGCTCCATGTCAAGAATGATCTCGATGTCGTGAACGGCATTGGTGTAGGTCTTGTATGTAGTAGTTCAGACATGAGCACGACGACAGCTTTCGGTTTCAGGTGACTCTTCCATGCGTCGGAGACAATTGAAAGAGTAGTGAGGACGGCCATACCGCATCCGGCACAACGAGGAATGTAAGGTAACGCTCAGAGCAAGCAAATATCGCTCGGAGGAAATCAGACTTTGTTGAGCCTGCTACAGGCAGCATAGCGTAGCTCCAGGACAGGGATATGCTCAAAAGCAGGCCAGCCAAGAGGACAAGAAAACGGAAAGGTGCAGTTGCAGGCCTTGAAACAAGATGAGGCGAGGCGATGTTGGAGCTCATGAGGCAGCAGTGACGCCAAGACATGGTTCCGCGAACGGACGTGCAGGGTCGGGCTCCCCTCCCCCGGATTTCTCGATCCGGAAACTCCAGAGCTCGTGACAAGCAAACGAGGGGAAAAACCGATCCATGGCATTTTCCCGGACTGTCTCCCAACTCAACCATGCGAGTCTCATCCTTGCATGCCGCCTGATTGTCCGAACTACGGCACGGTACACGGTTCCTTGGCTCCTCTTCTCTGCACTCTACTCCTCACCATTCAAGAGCTGATCAGAGCTGATCCCTGCCTCTGACCAATGACATTCACGTTGCATCCACGATGCACCACCGGATGAAGCAAAAATCTCGAGCCATGTGGGACGAGGCTATTGGAGTATTGGAGCTCACTGCTTTTGTACCTCTGGCCCTGTCGGTCTGTAAGACATCGCCTTCGCAGGTAGTATTATCTCTCTATCATCTCTCTCTTGTCCACATCGTCCGTCCACGCAAGCCTTCCCTACGGACAGTCTGCACACTTCCTTTGTCGTGATCGCAATGGCAGCCAACAATGGAGGTAACCGTGGAGGCAGTCCTCCAGCATTTCTGAGCAATCAACCGTTCTACAGTTCAATTCTTTCCGCCCAGTCGAGTGCGAGTGCCGCTGCTGCGAGTGCGAGTGCAAGTGCTTCGAGCGCAAGTGCTGCGAGTGCAAGTGCGGCGCAAACCACCGACTCTTCTACAACATCCATCAGCACCGACGATGCAGCTTCTTCGTCTACCACGACAAGTCCGACTACAATCAACGATGTTGCTGCATCTACCACTTCAACATCGTCCCTACCAACTCAACAATCGACAACTCCTCAGTCGACTACCACTCCGACAACCGCTGTAGTCCTACCAGCTTCGACTCTCCAGACTCTGTCTTCTCCTACAGTCACGTCTACTTCTGCTGCCTTGACGTCCAGCTCCTCATCTGCCGCGTCCACCCACTATGGAACAACCACCAGTGTCGTTGCATCTCAGCCGGCTCAACATTCGCCTGATTTGGCGACACCGACTTCCGTCGTAACGTTTCACAAAGATGAACACAAGGCTGCTATGTCTGGCGGTGCGATTGCCGCCGCTGTCATTGTACCGGTTGCGGCCCTTGTTGCCCTCATCCTGTTCCTAGCACTATTCATGCGAAGGAGAAGAAGACAACAACAACAACCAGGAGAAGAGGAGAAGCCGGTCGCCGAGATGAAGCAGAAGATCCCGAGAGCCACTGCAGCCCCTGCCCCTGGCTCACCTCCTCTGAACTACCAGCCGCACATCGGTACCAGCCCCAACAATGCAACCTACTTTACAGGACTCGACACCGAGTCTGCTCATGGCAGTGACCCAACGAGGTCGAGCGATGAACCACCACCACCATACATCGCTCGCAAGCTCACTGTTCGCAACCCTGATGAGCCTGCCCCAGCGGTAGCACCTGTGCCGCTCCTTCGCATCAACGACGTCGGACCAAGCAATCTGTCACCCTTTGACGACAGTGAAGCAGCCGATCCCCCGCCAGCTGCGACCGCGCACAAGCGTCAACAATCCGAGGGCTCGATCCTCGGAGACTTGCCGGCTCTTGCCCCTATCGCCGCAAGGAGCGACCGACCTTCCTCTCGCAGGTCGAACAGGGATCCCAACCGACCTCAAGTGTCTCGTCAAACATCCGGTAGATCGATAACGAGTACTCTTTACTCGAGTAATGCAAGTGTCAACGAGGCAGAGCCAGCGAGCGTCAGTCATGCGGAACCACGCATGGTGCGCACGACCAGCCAGCCGATGGAACGCTCGCCATTTGCGGATCAAGACGACTACATGCCAATCGCCCAGGACAGTGCCTTTCCCAAGTTCCCAACGAAGCGAGCTGCAAGGAAGTAGAGGACAAACAGCATTCTAGTATTAGATGGTTCCTTTGCATTGTCAAAGAGCCAGGAGTCAAAGGTGTTATGGTCAGCTTATATAGCGTAACGGACACAGTATCACGATGTCACGAATCCATTCCTTGATACATTTCGAACCAATCGTTGATAATCGTAGCATCGTACATGTGAAAAGGGGTATCTATGCGCCTATGCGTCTATGCTATAAGTAAAAATCAAATGTCAGACCGCGCCAGCTCGACCTCATTGGCGGCAACAAACTTTTTGCTTCCCATGGCCTTTCTCCAACTACTGCCCGTCCACCAAAATGTGGGCACAGCACTGAAGATACTCATACATCCGAGCGCCAGCGTCGTGGCACCCCATCCGTAATGCTGATTAATCAGACCACCGACCAGTGGACCGACCAGACATCCGCCCGCGAACGCCATATTGAACAGCCCATAAGCCTGCGCATAAGCGCCTTTCTCGCCGAGAAAGCCCTTCGGCCTCTTCGCTGCCGTTGCTTCAACAGCGTAGGTGATCTCGGCCATCAGCGGCACCAGGACCATGGACAGCGTGAGTCCAAGCAACGCCAGCAGTGCGCACAGCAGTACTTTCTGCGTGATGCTGTCGTAGCTCACGAGCCTCAGCAGGATCAGAATCGGGCACGCGGCCACGAATCCGATCGTGGCCAGCCATCGTGCGCCGTTGGCGTACTTGTCGCTGGTCCAGCCGATCACTGGACCGAGAAAGGATGGCACCACGATTGGTAGGAAGATCAGTCCTGCGCCGGTGCTGTCCCAGCCGAAGGTGTCGCGGACGAAGATGGGGAGGGTCGAGTCGAAGGATGTGAGGAGGGACGCTTGGATGAGACAGCCCCAGAGCGAAGCGAGGAGACGGCGGGAACTGAGAAGGAGGAGAATCGGTGGTAGGCGTTTCGTCCAGGATTTTGCGCCTGGTGCATTCGGATTCGCGGGCTCAGGAGGTGGGGTGTCTTGCTGCTTGATTTCTTCCGCCGAAGACTCAGCCTCGTGTGGCAGGCTTGTGACACCATCCGTATCTTTGTGTCGCATGGCAGATCCCTCATCGGCCTCCTGCTCCGTCGCAACCTCCGCTTCCTGACTATCCTCCTCTTTCACCCACCTTCGCGCAATCTTCTTCTCGACCATGAATACTCTCATGACAACATCGAATCCAAGCAGCCCATACCCCATAGCGAACACCGCGTCGTACCCCGCCTTGTCAAACACGACACCGCCCAGCAGCGGCGCAACCAACACCGCCAAACTCATAGCCATACCCACATAGCCCATGGCCTCACCGATCTCCGCGCTCCCCACCGTATCAACCAGCAGTGCGAGTCCCACAACCCAGACCACACCAGCACTCAAACCCTGCAAAACTCGACCCGCAACCAGAATCCCAATACTATTCCCCACGGTAAGTAGCACCGTACTGCCCGCGAGCGCAAACAAGCCCCCCAGCAACGGCATGCGTCTACTCTCCGTACGGTCCGCCAGCCATCCACACACCGGCGCAGCCGCCAGCAGCGCGGCGCCGTAGACCGCCAACAAGATCGAGACCCACGTTTGCACGTCGTTCGGACTGATGCCGATGCGCGTCGTGAGCGCGAAGGGGAGGACGGGCACGACGATGCCGTAGAGGAAGATGTCGGTGAAGACGGCGGCCGACACGGATGAGACCAGGAATAGTCTGCTGCTGCGGAAGGCGAGCAGGGCCGGCGGTGTGGTTTCGTTGCCGGTTAGCCAGACGAACATTGTGGGTCGTGAGGAGGTGGTCCAAGGACCGTGAGGTGAAGATGTTAGGTATTAAGAATAGACATTAGAGGGGAAAGTCGGTGTTATACATGATTGTAACGGATAATGGTGATGGAATCGAGTCTGAGCATTTTACTCCGACGCTACCCCGATTGCGTTCGATATGGGCCTTTGAGCAGATTGATCGACTTGGCATGGCTTGGATGGACGAAAAGGGTAAGTACATGCGAATGCTCGCGAGCACATATCGGTCATGCAGACAGGAGGTGTCTGGATTCGACTGTTATAGTGTTGTGTATATGTGACCCACGACCTAAATATGCAAAAGCGAAGGCGGGCAGTCACAGACTGCTTAGAGTCGCCGAAATGGCAAAAGGATTGCACTAGCCGCGAATCGAACGCGGGGCCCATCGAAGTTGAGGATTTGAATCTTATGGCAACGATGGATTTTACCACTAAACCACTAGTGCTGACAAGCTGAGATGATTGCTCGATGAAAATGGATGAATTTAGATAATATACAATCCTCCAAAGCAGTCTGCGCTCCATCGTCGCAACTGATTAATAACGTCTTGGCATCGCGTCCGCATCGCATCGACTTCAGACGTCAAGCATCAAGCGCATCTCATCCATCAGCACCAAATCCACTCGTCTCGCCATACATATCGCCCATCATGGCAGGCCACAACAACTGTAGACCATGCGTCCCTATTATATGCGCACAATCACTGACTCAATCGTAGCTCTTGCCATGGACCCGGCGTTGGTCCGGTATGCCAGTATGCAACCACCCCCTCGAGCAATTGCTTCGACAGCGACGGACGGCTAATCCACCCTACAGACATGTATGTCAAGCGACACGAATACTTCCGCTGGACTAGACGCACTGCTCTCTTGTCGCTCACCTACGTCTTTGCGATTCCCGGTGCGCTCTGGTACTTTTCGAGGTCGACCGAGGTAAGCGATTATGTTTCTATTTTAAGATGGACTGGCGAAGGCATAGAATTTGGATGGCAGAATGGAAGAGCTGGGGTTTGTGGCTGGACCAAGGAGTGAAGGAATAAGGTTGGAGCACATGTTTAACGGGATCTGAAGGAGACGCTTGAATTCTTGAGAGACTTTGGACACATCGATGGCTTCTATATGGATGCAAGATTTTGAGAGCGCGATGCTGACATTCATAAGGGCAAATACGAGTTCCGCGGAAAGCGCAGGGGAGACACCATCAGGGAGTTCTAGAGGGAGAACTCGAGGCCAGAAGCGTGGAGGGCTACTATCGCATGAAGTATTGAACCGAGAAACTCCACTGCGGCCGAGACAGCTTCTTATATCGATATGAATGAAACACGATGGAACCCAACCAAGACTATGGTGACATGCAACAAAGTCCGACTGTCGCACAAATCTGACGACAATCTGACGACAGCTTCTGGATGTACTTTCACACTGTAGAAATTTTAGCATACTGGACAAGACTCAGCCTGAAGCCTCGCATCTGTCGGTCTGGATTTGATGGGTGCTTGAAGGTGGCCGATACCCAATCCAGGACAGCGGCTTCCAGAGATCATTGCTGAAAGTGTTTCTCAAACAAACGGTAGTGGCTGGAATTGAATAGAACATGTGCGCTCCTCTCTTAAAGTCGTCCACTCCTCCAGGGCGTAGTATGTGCTCAAGGTAGGAAACTGAACATAGTTTTTGCATTCGTCTAGCTGGGGCAAGCGAATCATTAACGAGAAGCAATACTGTAGAAGTTGATCGAGCAGGCCAGAACAAACCGTGATTTAGCCTGTGATCCTCTTTTCGAATTTCGAGAATGATCTGTTGTCCTCTATGATCGCTATCCTTCAACAATAACTGAAAGGCTTCTATGTCAGAGTGCAATTACAGTCGTCGTCGCAACAATAAAAGTACGGAGGCGCAGCTCGGCCGAGCTCGAATTCCGCCGCGATTGATTGAAAATCAGCCTCCATGCATCCACCTTACGCGTGTACATCTACGACACCTGCAACGACAACCATGCTGTTCCTGCCATCATTTGTCTAACGTATCAACGTTTGTCACAGAGCATACCTTGATTGGTCGTATGCCACGTGTCGATCCATAACAATTTTCATCAGGTCGTCACTAAGCCTTCAGGAACCCGTCTGAAACCCTTGAGAACATGTGAAGAAGTAGGTAGGGTTTGTCTTCGTAATGCAATGGATACATGCTTCAAATGCCCTTCGTTCCTTCCATTCACTTCAATCCCTTATCTCTCTTAAGATTTCTCACCGCACTTCCCTGCATTATTGCTTGTCTTTCAACCACTACCACATCCCTCGACTGGCATCACGAATCATCATGTCTCAAGCCAAGGCATTTCATACGGGCAGCACCCCAGATTATGCGCCTTATCACGAAGTCGGCAGTAACTACGTTCCCCTGAAACGTCCCTCAAAATGGAATCCTCTTCACTGGCCGAAATGGACATGGCTGGCCGCCTTTCTCCTCCTGCTTGCCCTCGCCATCGGGCTCGGTGTCGGCATCAGCGAAGGCACGAAGAACAAGAAATACCCATCCTACACCGCGCTAAACTACACGATCGCCGACAACTACACCGGCACGTCCTTCTTCGACAACTTCGATTACTTCACTGGCTACGACCCAAGCGCAGGCTTCGTGCACTACGTCCCCGCGGAAACAGCAGATAGCACACAATATAACCTGACCTACGCCTCAACCACCTCCGCCGTCCTCCGCGTCGACACAACCGACACCGATGCTTCCACCGGCCGCTACTCAGTGCGCATCACGTCCAAGAAGCAATACACGACAGGCCTCTTCGTCTTCGACATCCTGCACTCGCCCTACGGCTGCAGCACCTGGCCAGCGCTCTGGCTCTCGGACCCATCAAACTGGCCCACAAACGGCGAAATCGACGTCGTCGAAGCAGTCAACCAAGCCACGACCGGCAACCAGATGACGCTGCACACGTCGGCCGAGTGCTCGATGAAGAACGTCGCGCGCCGCGAGTCCGGCGCAGTACTCACGACCGACTGCCTGAACAGCACCGACGACAACGCCGGGTGCGGCGTGCGCGGCCCGGTGGCCTCGTACGGCGCGGCTCTCAACGCCAACGGCGGCGGCGTCTACGCCATGGAGCTGCGATCGGCGGGAATACGGATCTGGTTCTTCGGGCGCGACGACCTCCCTTCCGACCTCGTCTACGGCGCCGACAGTTCCCCCGATCCGAACGGCTGGGGCGAGGCGCTGGCCGACTTTCCGAGCACGAATTGTGATATCGGCACGCACTTCAGGAACCAGAGTATCATTGCCAATATCGACCTCTGTGGTAGTTGGGCGGGCGAGACGAGTGTGTATTCGACGCAGGACGCGTGTCCGGGTACTTGTGAGAGTTTTGTCACGAGTAATAATACTGCGTTCGAGACGGCGTATTGGGAGTGGGCTGGCTGGAGGGTTTATGCTGCTTCGTAGGTGGGAAAGATCCGGAAAGGATTGCATGGTGTGGAGTTTGGGGATCTGGAGTTTGCATTAGAGGGCTGGCGTGTACTTATACAAGCATGATTCGTCTGCGTGGTTGGAGCTGGGAGGTTATTGTCAGGGAAACAGTCCTTCATAGAGTATACTTGTCCAGATATAGAATATTACCACATTAGCAAGGAACGATATATGTGTACAAACGTGTTGGCGACAAGCTCTACAGGCGCGGAACTTGTGCATTACCGAGGTGGGCAGGCCCTGGTTCGCGACCGAGTAACCCAAAGAAGCCGCCGAATCACCATAGAGGCTTCCCTCCAGACTCGTAGCCACGAAGCTGAACACAGTCGTTGCGCCGTCCAGATCCTTGTAGAGCTTGAGGGGGTAGACCGAGTCCCATTGGCCACAGATCTAGGCGCCGCGCTCTTCAAGAGTCTTGAGTCGGGGCAGCAGCGGCGTGGAAGCCAGGCTGGGAATGGCGGGAATAGTGAATCCTTTACTGTCGAGAGCCGAAGTGGAGCCCTTGGAAGCATAGATCGAAAGGAAAGGTAGACAGAAACAGTACTACTAGCTTCGTCAAGGTGAGCGACCGGGATGGTCGAGAGAAGGGCACTTGTGGCGCAAGAAGATACGTGAGCAGTAGTGAAGAAAGGTGTGCATTCGCAAAAGACGACGACGACAGCATTCACCGACCATTGCTGTATGAATAACTTATTTAAGCATCGTACATCATGCCTTCCATGACCAATCCATGAACTCGATGACGCTTATCCCCTGTGCCGTCTCTCAAAGACCCAGTTTGAACGCCAAGCAGCATGCATGTATGCATTGCCATGTGGAAAAGTAAGAAGAACTTTCGTTTGCATCGTGACTCTGAAGTGGAACTGAAAAAGGGGACTATGCCAGATTCATCCCCAAACGCCGCGTAACTTCAGCTCATGGTATGTTGAAACTGTCGATCATGCTGTGCTCTGATACCCATGAAAACTTGGAGATCGGCCGCCAATCCTCATCCGCCTATGGAGTAGGTGTCTGGTCGAGCTCAGCCATCGTTTGACTCGACGTCTGTCATCGCCTTTGCTGTGTCCGAGCTTCGACTTCGGCTGCTGCTTGTCTCTCGCGCTCCAAACGGATCTTGTCGGCTTCGGTACCGTCGTCCTCGTATGCTTCTCTGAACCAAGGATGCTTGAGAGCCTCCTTTGCGGTGATTCGCTTCTTTGGATCGTATACAAAAATCCGTTTCAGAAGGTCGAGGAACAATCGATTGAACTGGTTGTGTGCTGGGATGATGTCGTGGAGATGCTTCATGGCCTTGACAAACTTTTTCGATGAGCGCGGGGTGTCTTGTTGCGGGTAGTCGAGAATCTGACGCTTGAAGTATCTGCCGGGCATGTTAGCTTGGTTCTTTTTGGGAAAAATGGTTGACAGTAGACTTACGCCGCAGCAGGATTCTTAGCGGTAGCCTTGGTCACTGTTCTGACCAGAGTCTTGTCGATTGGCCCATCACAAACTGCTTCCATCATTGCCAAGTGCTCGAGGTTATCGTGCGTCTGGAAGAGAGCATCGCCAGTGAAGAATTCGACAAGAATGCATCCAATGCTCCATATATCGCAAGGAAAGCTCCAGCCCATGTTCAGAATGATCTCGGGTGCCCTGTAATGTCTAGTTGACACAACTGAAGAGTGGTATTCGTCGTCAAATGTTGCCGAACCAAAGTCTATGAGTCGGATCTCTGGATCGAGTAGTACTCTACGGAACTTGGCCGATCTCGAGGTGGTTGTCGAGGACGAAGGAATGTTGCGGTTATATGTGAAAGTCTGGTACGCGCCATTGACGAGCAGGATGTTCTCGGGCTTGAGATCGGTATGGATGAGGTTCAGATCGTGGAGGACTGTGGGACGGTCAGTAGATGTTGAGACCCGGATGTGAAAATTCAACTTACAAGCAACACTCGTGAACAGTTGACGAGCGAATTGCTGTATGTGGCTGCTGGGAAAGGGCACGAATGAGTTGCCCTTGAGAAAATCAAAGACGCTCTGGCCGAGTAGATCTGTGACGATGCAGATATGGTTGCGAAAGTCGAAGGTATCCCTCAGATGAATGCATTTGTTGCGGTTGTTCTTATCGTTGCAAGCGAGTGTCGAGAGTACCCTGAGCTCGATACGACTAGCATCGCGGTACTTTTGTATCGATCTGATGATCTTGACTGCAACCTCCTTCCTTCGGTGGCGGTCGTATGCTTTGACCACCTTGCCAAAGGTTCCTTGGCCGAGTAGTTTCATGATCGTATCTATGGCCAATATTAGTCGGTTGTACGTTGTGATCGGCGAGGTACTCTCTCACATCTCTCAGTCAGATCGGCATTCTCTACCACCACGTAATGTCCATCGTCGTCGTCAACCTTTTGGTCGCGGCTAGCGGTTCGCTACAGATCGTCAGTATGGGAGATCTCGAGCGTAGGTGCCGTTAAACTTACGTCTACAACTACTTGGACATGTACGTCCTTGGCCTTGATCGGTGGCTTTGGAGGAGGCACATATTCCTCGAATGGATCAACAAACTCCCTCCTGTTCTGTTCTGCGACAGTTGCCCTGGTTGCCCTCTTCCTCTTTTGGCCGACACCAGCATCCTCGAGGTAGTTTGCGCTCGTGGACGAACCCAGTGACGTAGGAGCAGTGGTATTATACGAGGTCGTGCGATCAGTTGAACCACTGTATTGCCTCGATGAGTCGTCGTAGTACGGAGTCTGCGTATTCGAGTAGGCAGTCTGGTTGTGAAATACTGCATTGTAGGCTGGTGCCTTGTCTGTCTTCCTCCTCTTATCCGCGTGACGAGCATTTCCATTCGTCGAGGGCGCGGGAGCTCCGGCCATTGCTTGAGGCTCTTCAGCGACTTTTCGTGTTGGCGGTGGTGTATCGTCGATGCAGATGATTTCCTTTGGTGGCTTTCCACCGAAGAATTCTTGCCAATCCACAGGATCCTCTCTGCTTCTCTTTTTATTGGAAGCCATGGCTTGTGATGACGAGGGAGCGTCGTAATATTGTGAAGCTTGTGATTGTGACTGTCTCGCGTGACTGCTGGCGGGTCTTGGGGCTCCTACGGTCGCTGTGAGAGGTATTTGAGGTGCTGCTGTTGTGTAGCTTGTGGAATATGGCTGATTTGTGGGTCTAGTCGGGCCTGCTGGGTACGCAGCATTGTGATGGTAATCGGTCATGGGAGGGAGGTATTGAGCAGGATGTGTGTAGTATTGATGGTTTGGAGGTACGGTAATGGTCGCGGTCGAAGGTGTACTCATTTCGTCGGCGTATAATCCGCTGGCGCTCGTGAAAGCGCTGCTCTTGCCGTAGAACAGCAGAAACGGCTATTGATGCTGAAGGATGGACTTTTCTCGGTTGTGTCGCTAATGGACCACTCAATACTGAGCTGGACTGATGGTGAAGATGTTGAAAAAGCCAGAAGAGAGCATCGAAAGGCTGTGCGAGGGCGGCTGCACTGCTCAACAGAGTGGAGAAGTGTAGAATGACAATGACGCTGGAGGACTGAAGGACCGAGAGTCAGTCTCAGGATGTCGTGCTGAGCAAGTTGCGGCGATTTGTGTGACAATTGTGTCGAGACTGATGGCGGGAACACGAGTGCATGAGTGTATAAAGAATGAATGGGAACGACAACAAGGTGTCTCGAAGTGCTGCTGAAGCTGAAGCGAAAATGGACCGCTTTCTTGTCGTCAAGCAGTCGGCACAGGCCTTTTGCTACCGTTACTGTGAGTACAGTACGACTTGTACTGCCCTGCAGATTTGGGGATCGCACCTGGTGGATTCGGATTGGATCACCACACGTCGGACTTGCAGCACCGCGACAACTCACGAGACACAAAACACAAACGCCGTAAAAATTCAATACTCTCTCACCTTTGCATTGCTTCCATTCTACTTCAGTCCTCTCCTCCATCAGGCACATTTGATATACCCTGCTCTCGTACGCATGACAGCAGCACATCACGCACCTCTCCGGAAGGTGATAGCGTCGATCTCATGATTCCCCACAGTATTGGTGCACAAGTAGCCTGGCAGAGGCTTTTGCTGGGCTCACGAGACGTTGAAAGTCACGTCAGCATCAGCACTGACATGGACAGACGACGATTGACAGAGCTGATGGAAGAGCATGGTGTTATCCATACCCGCTGCTTCAGGTGAAACAATTGCTTCATGATCGTCCTCGGCAGTGAATGGAATCGAGGGAATATGATGTTTTGTACGTCTGACAGTGTGATTATTCAAAACAGTCAGGCCGTGCGTAAGTTACCTTAACAGGGTGTTGCGTCAGTCGCGCCTTCCTTCACTTCCGCGTTCGGGCAAAACGCGGGCACAGCCGTCCATCAATTCCACTTCCACTTCCGCTTTCCACTTTCAACCATCGCTCGGGCGTGGCTGCCGAATCAATTCTTCGAGTTTGGCCGTGGCCCCCGCTCGCTCCTTCTTCCTCTGCATCTGTCCGCTGCCGCGGTGGCGCTCTGCAGTCTTGGCCGCCTTTGTTTTGTCCGTCAAAACATCGAGTGGAGTCGATCATACTGTACGGTGCAAGTGAATGCGTGCTGGGATCATCACCTCTTGTTTACCATACTTTCATTTTTGTTTTTCGCTTCCAGGTCTCCATCATGAACTCCACAGACGACGAGGCAAGGTGCAGCATGATAGCGGTTGAACGGCTTGTTGTCGACCGTTTGCAGTCGAAACACTGGCGGCCTACAAAATGTGCTGCGCCTTGACGCTTTGCTTCGACCGGTTCACCGGTCTTGCATGCGAAGCGCATGCTCCTCCAGAGAACCTATGTAAGGTCGAGTACTGTGCTGTCGTGTTGTCGTTATCTGTTTCCTATAGATTGATGTACATGCTTATAGTGAGGTATTCATATTGAAGCGAGTGTAAGTCAATGAAGACGAAGCCGAGTGGTGACTGTCAAGTGAAACCGTCAACGAGTGCTCTGGCGTCATCCTCGACTCTGGATGGAACGAACTTCACTCGGCAACATGACATCGACCTTACTTCTCTCCGATATGCAATTTGGTGTACACTAGGACTGCCGCAGCGACAACTGCAGCCTTTACATCAATAGATAGATGTTCAAACACCTCACAGTCTGCGCCACGCACCAGAGACTCACTCGCCCTTTCACGCTTAAGGCATCACTCCGGCTGTACCACCCGAGCAATATTCATATGAATCGAGAAAGAGACATCAGTCCACCGCCGAGCAAGCGACGACGTCTAGCGCCAGAATCGTCAACAATTACATCTGGAAAGAAACCATCAATTCCTTCAACATCTTCTACAGCTACAAAAGATCTGACTGTCTACTCCTGGAACGTCAACGGCATCACGCCATTCATCCAAAAGCGCCTCGATTCGTTTTTCACCAAAGCCAGCGATGCCCAACCAGCCCAACCTACAGCCTCTTTTCGGGATTTCCTTCGCCGACACCAATGGCCCACTTGTCTCTTCTTGCAAGAAGTAAAGATTAACCCAGACGACACCGCAACGCAGCGCGCAGTCGAGCGCGCGGTTCGAGACGACACGAAAGGCGCAGAGCCAGACTACCGCGCCTTCTTCTGCCTGCCACGAGATAAGTACAACGCGCGAGGCTTTGGCCGTAAAGTATACGGTGTCTGCAGCATCGTTCGCGCAGATTTCCTAGAGGAAACCAATGCGAAGGTGAGGACCGTAGACTGGGATCTGGAGGGAAGGATTCAAATTGTCGAAACCGAAGCGGTAAATGGCTGGCCGAAGTTGAGTATCTGGAACATTTACGCCGTCAATGGCACCGATAACCCTTACAAAGACCCAAAGACGGGCGCGGTTGTGGGCACGAGACATGATCGGAAGCTCAAGGTGCATCGGCTGATCATGGAGGAGTCCAAGCGGCTTGAAACCGAGGGTTATGCAGTTGTGCTGGCCGGGGATCTGAATATCGCCAGGGCGAGGATCGATGGATACCCGAACCTGAGGACCAAACCAGAACAGCACGTGAAAAATCGAGCCGACTTCAACAAGAAATTCTTCGATGACCCACAGGGGTTCAGGGGTGTCGACACCTTCAGGCATTCGCATCCATCCGAGAAAAGGTATACCTACTTCCCCAGAGGAGGCCCTTTTGGATATTCTTGCGATCGTGTGGACCTCATTGTATGCTCAGATGGGTTGAAGCAGAATATTACGGCCGCCGGTATGCTGGACACACCCGCCGATAGAGGACCGAGCGATCATGTTCCTCTGTTCGTGGAATTTACGCTCGAGCCCAGGCAGGAAGCATCCCGTGAGGAGGAATTGAAGACCGGTCGAGTAGCAGGGTCCACATGATGTATGGCGAACGGCGCGGGAATGGCCGTCGTAGAGCTACCCAGCCCCAGCATAGCCCCGTCAACTGTCAACTATTCGTTGTATGTCTCGTGGTTGGTAGATACTGCCAAATCAAGGACCTCAGCCGTCGCCAGGATTATCGTCCGTGGGGAGAGGAGCAGTAGAATCGACAAACGACCCATCCTTGATGCGCCGGACGGTGCCCTTGTTACTTTTCAGGCTGGCCATCTCGCCATTTTCCACCTTGACTTTCCTTGGCCAGTCTCGACAAATATCGATGCTGCTCCTTGGGAACCACAACTCCAGAAAGACGTAAAGCAGATAGTCAATGATGACGCAGATGACGAACAGCTTACCGGCCCAGATACCGCACCCATAGTATCTCTTCAGCCGATCGATCAGAGCATTAGATTGGCTGCCTGTCGAAGTCTGTTGGCCATAATGCCGCCATATCGCCTCATCTCTGGCGCTGTAATACCCTTTATCGGTCTCAAATCCATCGTTTTCGTTGCCTGTGATGAGATCGTACACTCTTTCCGTCCGTCTTGCAATGTCCTGCCAGGAGTACATCATCCGAACTTGCTCATGAAACTTGTCCCGTCGAGGACGAACTCTTCCCTGACCGCCGTTGCCCATGATCAGTCCTACAGCCTCACTGGTTGCCCTCACTAGGTCATCTTCTTCTGGCTTTGCGAAGACTGTCATGTGACCTGGCAAGACTTCTGGAATACCACCGACTCTTGTGCATACGATCAAAAGATTGCAACTTGCGGCTTCGACCAGCACGGTACCGAATGCTTCAGTCAAAGAAGGATGAAGGTAGATGTGTCCGCGAACCATGACATCTCGAACCTCTTCATGGCGAACCGGGCCGAGCAGCGTGACCCGGTCGTGAAGGATGTGTCGGTCCAGCATTTGCTCGAGATCGATGGCTTTAGGTCCGGAGCCAGCGATGAGGAAGCGAACATTCGGATGAGCTGCAAGGATGGGTGGAATCGATGCAATGAGCAGATCTGTACCTTTGTTGTAGAACAATCGAGAGATTACCACGATTGTGATGGTATCATTAGGACCGAGAGGCTGAGTTGTCAATGGCGGCGGAGGCGGGAGCGAGTCGTTGGACAGTGTTCCCGTACCATTCGATTCAGACGGATGCAGAGGTCGGAAGTTCGAGGCGACCACGGCGTTGGGAATGACCGAGACCATGAGAGGATCAAGTGACGCACGAAGGACGGTGTTCTCCTTACTATACACATATCAGCACATTAGCTACATGAAGGAATCTGATCGACTGAACGCACCATGTGTGACTGACGCAGATGACATGGTCGACATCACTGAGAATGAACTTGAGTAGCTTATTTGTCAAGATACTGGCCGCATCTGCAAAGCCAAACAGACTGTGATCGGTGAAGACAGTGCGCAAACCCATTGTTCTGGCGTGGAGAATTGCCTCGTGACCTAAGCAGCTCAAACTAGCATGTCCATGCACGATCTGAATCCTCTCTCTTATAACGATATTCCTGAACATCGGGAAGAACGAGAAGACGGTCGGAAAGGTGGTTTCGCGGTAGATGACGAAGAAGGGAACGTGGTAGACTTTGAGGCCATTGGTGAGGTAGCGCACACCGGTGCGACCCTGATACGCGTGTGTAATGACAATGACCTTGTGTCCGCGATCGATGAGTTTGGTTGAGAGTTGGTAGATGTGGCTTTCGACTCCTCCTGGTTGTGGGAAGAAGAAGTCGCTGACCATGGCGATGTTGTAACCCATCGTCGAGTGTGTCGCTGTCTGAAGACAGCCCGGGTCGTGGTTATACCATTATATTCGAATGTGCGCCAAGTTCCTATTGTCAAATCGCATTGCGAGGACGTAGAGATCTGGAAGACCCGCCGCGCGACTTGAGATGCGGTTATACATTACCCCAGATTCGGGAAGAACGAAAGGGTCCAAGCACAAAATAAGCTTTCTCCCGATGCCGATCGCATAGTATTCTGCCAAAAGCGGTCAACCACAATTATTGTACTTGAAGCTGGTCGTCGCAACGATCCAAACGACCTACTATTGAAGGAGTATGGCGCCATTGTATGCTCGGTATGTGCCGCCGAAGCAAGTATCTGCAGTTTCGGTGACAGGGCAGACTACAGCAGTCGATTCGAAACCTTCACGCCAGAATGTAGAGCCCGCCGAGGTGATGAAAAGCGACAAGAAGAAGAGAAAGAGGACGGAAGAGGAGGAAGTCGAGCGCAAGGCGCGCAAGGAGCAAAAGAAGAAGCGGAAGCCACAGGATGACCAATTCGACGAGAGTCTGCAAGATGTCACAGCTGTGGAACCGGGCTTGTCGAAACCTGAGCAGGGCAAGAAGAGGAAGAGGAAGGGTGTAGAACGTTCAGAGAAGCAAGCGGATGGCATCGCGGAGGACACCTCGGTGGGTGATGACGAAGCTATGAAGAAGCACACACGAGTGCTGGCGAAGTACCAAAAAGCTGCGCAAAAGTCCACGGCGATGCAGGAGAAGGGTATTGAAGAAGATGAAGAAGAGCAAGAGCCGCGAGAACTACATGATCTTGTGCCTCTTCCTCAACCACCCCGAGCACCGACCCCGGAATATATCCCGACCTTCTCTGCCCTTCCGGAGTGGCTGACCCATCCTATCAAAGTCTCGGCCAAGGATACTGTCTCTTTCGACACTTTCTCGTTGAACTCCTCGACCGTTGCTCATCTCGAGGCCAAAGGCTACAGAAGCGCATTCGCAGTCCAAACTGCTCTCATCCCGCGCTTGCTCCCGCATCCATATCTTACCTATGTGCCTCCGAACGACCTGTGCGTAAGTGCGCCAACCGGTAGCGGTAAAACACTCGGCTATATGCTTCCCATCCTCGAAAACTTGCGCAATCTTCCTGGAACAAAACTGAGAGCCATTATCGTTGTACCGACACGAGAGCTGGTCTCGCAGGCGCACAGCGTAGCTACCATGTGTGCGGCAGGTTCGGGCCTGAAGATAGGCACTGCTCTCGGAAACCAGAGTATGGCTTCTGAGCAGGAAGCACTCATCGACAAGAGTATGAGATACGATCCGGGTGAGTATGAGCGATTGATGTCGAAAGCAAAGAAGAGGATGGTTCTGGACGTGGAAGATGACGACGAGGACCTTGACGAACAGGCCGAAGCCTTGGATGAGGCCTTCATGCACGATGCTGTGAGATCTTTACCACTCCACGTACCAACATACACCTCTGCAGTGGATGTGCTGATTTGCACTCCTGGCCGACTAGTCGAGCACATGAACAGCACGCTCGGTTTCACTCTTGATGATTTACAGTGGTTGGTCATTGACGAAGCCGACCGTCTCCTAGATCAGAGCTTTCAGAATTGGGTGCAACAGATCAACAACTCTCTCGACAATCCTGGTGCGGAGAAGCCATGGAGTCGGAAGCTATACGACTTCCAGCGGGACATGTTACAGAAGCGATATGTCCGAAAGATCATTTTGAGTGCTACAATGACCAGAGATGTCTCTGAGCTGAGCGCATTGCGGCTGAGGCAGCCCAGTATGATCGTCGTGACGGACGCAGGCAAAGATGACGAAACGCAAGACGGTCTGGACGCAGTGGTGAGCGCCATCAACGATCAAGGGTTCTTCGAGCTTCCTGCTGGATTGATGGAGTCTGCTGTGCCGGTCGGCGACGGTTCAGAGAAGCCTCTCATACTACTCGAGCTGCTGAGTTCGCGAGTATTGAGTACTCAAGACACAAGAACGGATGGCACTCCCGGTGCAGACCCCGACTCGGATCTGGATTCGGATTCGGCTTCGGACTCATCAGACTCTTCTAATAGCAGCGGCAGTGACAGCGACGACGACAACGATAGCGACAGTAGCAGTGACAGCGATAGTGACAGCGATAGCGACAGCGGTAGCGACAGCTCAAGCAACGAAGACAGCGATGTCTCAATGAAAGACGCTCCGCAAGCAAAGCCCGTCATCAACGGCCGGTCAGGAGCGTCGATGATTCTCGTCTTCGGATCCTCGAGCGAAGAAGCATCGCGACTGCACCATCTGATTAGCAAGATCCAGCCCGAGCTGCACTCAACTCTCCTCACAAAAACATCTTCAAAGACGCCCTCCTCGTTACTTTCCAAATCAAACCAACCACGCCTTATCATATCTACCGATAGAGCTTCTCGAGGTCTCGATTTGCCATATCTCACTCACGTCATCAACTATACCATTCCGCGCAGTGTCGAAAGCTACGTCCACAGAGTTGGTCGAACGGCCAGAGCCGGACGTGTCGGAGAAGCCTGGACGCTGTTCAAAGATAACGAAGCCAGGTGGTTCTGGAACGAGATTTCCCGAACGCAGAGCATCAAACGCAACGCCGCGATGGATAGGGTTAAGGTGTTTCTTAGTGAGGAATGGAAGGTTGGTGGATCGAAGAGGAGCAAATACGAGGATGTGCTGCGATCTATGCACGATATCGTTACGCAGGATCCTAGGCAGGACAAGAGGTCCAAGACATAGAGTAATTGTGATTCTGTACAAAGGTTCATATCCTAGTTAGCAGATGCGGTGGCATGTTCTAGATCAAGATCTCAGCGAGCCAAGACTGGGAAATCAACCTCCTCAGGTCATGGACATCGCCCTCCGTCTATGAAGTCGCTCGGACCTTTGTACCACATACAAAGGAATCACATATGACAAAACATGACATCAATCAAGGTGATAGCAAGGCCACCAATCTATAACAAGGCAGGAAGCAATTGCAGGAAGCAGTAGGAGACAAGACGGCTCGTTCCGGCGCTGCCAATTGCAATTTCGGAAGGAGCACGCCCCGAGAAGCGCATTCTCGACTACCGTTGAACCTCGGGGTCGTGAAAGAACCATCATGTGACAAAGGTCATCAAAGATGTGACCTCGTAGTTGAATGCCCCTCTTTGACGAGATAATACCATCACATACACATCAGAACTCCATCAAACATGAGTGAATTAACAGCCGAAAGCGTGTCAAAGCCAAAGGTTACCCTCTACTGGTAAGTCGTGCAAGGATTCACGTCAACAACCAGACAACGTCTACACAAACAAAGCGCCGTGGTCTCCATTCTCGAATTCTCTTCATATCAATATACCATCAATTAAACCTTCTGACTCAACAAAGGCTCGAGAAGTCCCGCTCCCAGCGCATCCTATGGCTTTTGACAGAATGCAACGTCGACTACGACCTCAAGATCTTCAAGCGTGGCAAGGACCAGCTCGCCGACCCTGAACTGAAGAAGATCCATCCTTTGGGAAAGTCGCCCGTCATCAGCATTGATGTTCCTGGCCAGGAGAAGCCGCTGGTCATTGCCGAGTCAGCCTTCATTACCGAGTACCTGGCTGAGCATTTTGGAAAGCACCTCGTGCCTGAACATTGGCAGGAGGGCAAAGAGGGACAGGTTGTAAGTGCACGATGTTTATCTTGTGATGCTACGGTCATGGCAGCGACGGTCGGGATAAGAGAGCGACCTGGTCTCTTCACGGTGTCCGAATCCGCAGACAGCACGCATTTGCGGAATTCTGAGCATGACACTAATCGAAATTCCAGTGTGGCGAAACCGAAGAGTACATCCGTTACCGTTACTTCATGCACTACGCCGAGGGCAGCTTGATGAGCATGCTGATCTGCTACTACATTGTCAAGAGTACGCCACCAATTACCCACCACAGAGCGATATGCACACTAACAAACCTCAGTGCTCCGTGACGGCGATCAAATCCCCTTCTTCATCAAGCCCATCACGCGCGCCATCGTCAACAAAGTCGAAGCCATGTTCTTCATGCCAAACATCAAGACACACTTTGGCTTCCTTGAGGAGCAACTCTCGACATCCGGCGGCGACTATCTTTGCGGCAAGAAACTCACCGCTGCGGATATACTCATGAGCTTTCCGCTGCTGGCCTGCAGAACTGGTGGTATCGATATCGACATGAAGGTCTACCCGAAGGTCGAGGCGTATGTTACCCATCTAGAGAATATGGAGAGCTATAAGCGCTCGATCACGATTGCCGAGGAGAAGACTGGTGAGAAGTTTACGCTGTTGTAGGGGCTGGGAATGATCTCGAAATGAGGCAGGAGGAAGAGACGGTGTTCTGGTGGACTAGATATCCCTTGGTTTGTTTGTTGTCGTTACGAGCTCAGAAGCTGTTTTGTAGATCGGCGACATCCTCACTATCTACTACAATTTGACCGTAACTTTTTATCTGCGATATTCTCGCCGATATCTCATCGGAAGGCAGATAACCCGTTTCGCTATTCAATGCAGACCACTCTTCAACCCCTCCTAGATCGTTTCGTGGAAACCGGATGCTCTTGAGAGTTCAATCTACCGATAAGATCAAGCGGCGTATGTCATATCATCATATCTCATAATCATAACTCGTTAACCAGCCAGCCTCATCAGAACACTCAGAAGTCCAACAACAGCCCACCAGTCACCCTCTCCAGATCCTCAACATCAAGCCATATCTCTTCGTCCACGGCCATGGCTCCAGTACCAACACCAAGCCTCTCCTTCTTCCCTTCCGCGGCCCTGGCCACTGCTTCCCGCATGAAGATATTCATGTAGCGTCCAAGCACCTCGTTCGCGGGCTTCGACATGCGCACTGTTTTGTCGTCGAAGTTCTCGTGGACTAGTCTCGCGAGCAGCGCGGGTGGCAGTTCTTGCACCTCGTCTGCGTCGAACGGGGCCTGTCCTTCGGTTGTTTGATCGGTTGTGGTGTTGGTTGTGGTTGCTGGTGCGGGATTTGGTTCGATGTCCGAGTCCATGTCTAGCTCACTGTCTATAACGAAGGGCATATCTCTGGGTCGGTCGTTGTTCGTCGTTTGCTGATTGGTTGTGCGAGCTCCTGCCGTCTTTGTCGTTGGGAGGTCAAAGTCATCTTCTAGATCAATGGTTGTGCCGAAGTCTTCGTCTTCTTCTGACGATGACGATGAGTCCGGTCGTAGCACTTCTGGTCCTTTGCCCTTGGTTTTGCCTGCGTTGCTTATATTTGAGGTCCGTCGTGAGGCTGTGGCGCCTTTCGTAGTCGCCGGGGCTGCTTTTCCACTGCTTGCTGGTCCTGGAGGCTTGAAGGGGACGTTGCGCTTGAATCCGCTTGCTGATGAGGCAGATGTACTACGTGATGGCGGCATGATGTATTTCGTAAGGTATGTACCCAGTACTTTTCTATTATGCGACAATTTTGCACGATCCAAGAACAAAAGCTGAAGCGGGAGACGCGTATAGTGGTGCACGAAGATGACGCGAAGGACGTGTCCGACGACAAAAGGCATCACTTGTACCACTTCCGCCGCTCAGAGTTCGTGACACTACTGTATCTTGTGCTCAGAAATCACATCGAAATACATTCACTAAATGCGGTTGTGTCGTCGACCACCTCATGGTAATATGATGCTCTTCAGCACGATTGCGTCATACGCAATGCTGCGTTCAGCCGAGGGTACATGTAGGCATATACACCTGGTAGGTGAATCATCAATCTCAAGGCTATCTTACTTCCTCAAACAATCCTACCCGTCATAATAGTTACGATGCCCACAGCACTCATTTTCGGTGGTAGCGGCAAAGTAGCCCAACATCTGACCCGTATCCTTGTCTCCAACTCCTACAAGGTCCACTCCCTCATCCGTTCGGAATCACAAGTCCAATCTCTCACTTCAATCGGTGCTCAACCGATCGTGCAGTCAGTCGAAGATGCATCCGTGGCCGACCTCGTCTCTACACTCAAGTCTGCCAAGCCAGATGTCGTGATCTGGAGCGCCGGCGCCGGAGGAAAAGGAGGACTGTCACGCACAAACGCCGTCGACAACGAAGCCGCCGTCAAGTCCTTCGATGCCTGTGCCCAAGCAGGAATCAAGAGATACATCATGGTGTCCGCTCTCGACAACCGCGACCGGAAGAACAAACCTGTACCAGACTGGTACAACGACGACGACCTCGCACGAAGCGACAAGGCCCACGCAGCCATTGGAGCTTACTACGACGCGAAGCTGGCAGCCGATAAAGACCTGGTCACCAAGAACGAAAAGCGCGGACTGGAGTACACCATCGTGAGGCCTGGTGGGCTGAGTATGGACCCAGCGACAGGCAAGTGCGCGGCTGGCAAGATCCACATCAGCCCGACGATCAGTCGCGAAGACGTCGCACAGATTGTATACGAATGCATCGAGAACGACGGCACGAAAGGACTGGCGTTCGACTGCGTGGGCGGCGACGAGGATATCCCCACCGCTGTCGCGCGTGTTGCAAAAGACCAAACCGACACCTTCTCGGGCTACTACTAAGCCCAGTGCATCGCTAACTCTGATCCGCCAGAACGTCTCATTCCATCCCATCACACTCACCGCTCCCAGCGAAAGTTGCAGCCTATAGGGTCTCGCAAGAACAGGATCTTAGATTCTTCTCGGCTTCCACTGTACGAAGATGGCAAGGGAACGGGATAGAAGAAGGACGTAACTAGAGAGGAATGAGTCAGGGACAGTGTCTCCGCGTGCAACTGTACGTTGGTATTTCCCACGAAGGCCGCTGTCTCGGTATCTATCTCTCTTCTCGATAACCTGAGCAAGACTGTAGTGTTTGCAGCCTGGGCCATGAGCCCGACAACGAGGGCGGTGGCGATATGCACGGTGAGCAATGGCGCGATGTTGCAAGGGAGTGTCGCAGGATGGATTACATGTACACATACGACTCACTCCATGTCCCCCCCCACGAGCTTGATTCTATCCAGGACAAAAGTCTTCTTTACAGACGAGGTCCACAGGATCATCCAACACAGTCCATAGCATGCTCATAACACAGGGTATCATAACAGCACTATCAACTCTACAAGCTAGCCTACTGACCCACATTACCCCTCTTACCACCACGCTTCTTCCTCGCAACATGGCCCTTGAGGATCTTCCTCTGCTCCACCAGACTGCGCTTATTCTTGCTCTTAGCCTTGCCCAACGTCATCATAAAGTTCTTCTGCCGCGACTTTTCGCGATTCGTCGTGCTCTTGCCCTCGTTGCGCATCTTGTCCTTGCGCTTCTCCGTCGTCGACACGTGCTTGTCCGGCCGGTCGCCCTTGGCCAGCGCGATCTTTTGCTCTTTGGTCATCTTGTTGGACAGCGCTTTCAGTCCTTCGATCTCGGCGGACGTGATGGCGTCGTCGGCGTGCCGGTTTGAGGTGCTCTGTGTTGGCCGGACGCGTTGCGTGCGGTTTCCGGGCAGCAGTCTGTTGATCGCGTTGCTGGTGCGGAGTTCTTGGAGTTTGGCCAGATCGGCGGGGGTGAGGATGCGGGTCGTGGCTAGTTTCGATATTGTCTCCAGTGTCTTCTCTGCTGACTCTGATGGGGCTTCGGATTGTGCCTTTTCGTCGGTCTTGGTCTTGAGCTTTTTCTTTGCTGGTGTTTCGTCCTCTGAATCACTGATGACGATGTTGCCTTCGTCGTCGGAGACATTGATCCAGCCACCGCTGTCGTCAGACTCGTCGTCCTCGACGTCCCAGTTGTTCCAGCCCGCCTCTTCGTCCAGCTCGTCGTCAGCAGAGTCCGAATCATCTGGGTTGAGACCCTTGTCTTCTCTCCTCTTGCGTCTCTCTTCCTCCTTGAAAGCCTCGAGCAGTTCGAGACCCTCGATCGTGCCGATTTCGGTGTTACCAAATCTTTGCTGAATCCTTGATCCCGTCTGCATTGCTATCGCGGCGTTCTTGCCTCTGTCCCTTCTCCTCAACAATTCTGGTCCGACATCTCTGTACAGACTGATCAAACCTCTTGCAGCCATGATGACACCCTTGTCCTTGCTCTTCCTGTATTGAACCAAGTCTTGTAGAAGTGTGTCGTTCATTGCGAGCGGCTGTCTGACACAGATCTCTCGGATCGCGTTCAGACCGGCCGATGCAACTTCTCCTGCTGCGGCTTCCGAAACGAACTCGTTCGCAATCTTCTGAACCAACGGCTCTAAGGCATCTGGCGGTACCAGGTCGTGACTGGACTGAGCGAGGGATGCCAGGAAAGATGTGACGGATGGCTGGCGTGGAGTGAGATACTTGATGAAGTAGGAGTAGAGTTGGACAAGGGTGAGTTTGTGCAATCCGACCAGTCGTGAGACGAGTTGAAGAACCAACAGCTTTTGCTCGAGGTTCAACTTTGCCTTTGGCTGCTGGGCTTGGAGATGTTGCTGGAACAACTTCTCGACAAACCCTTGAGGGTCATGCAAGAGGTGCAGAGCGGAGAAGTTGAGGGGATGCGGTGCGTTCTTCTTCTTTTCCTTCCTTTTCACTGTCGCGGCGGCCTTGTTCAGTTGGTTTGCCATTTTCTTGGACTTTTTGGTGATCCCGGCTTGATGACGCAGCTTGCGCATGTCGATGCCGCCTTCAGCATCGCTGTCCTCGTCCGCAGCCTCCTCTCGTTCTTGGTCTCCACCCAAGAAGAATCTGACGCCTCCAGTAACGACTTTCTCATTCTGTGCCAGAGCCGCCTCTTTCATGATCTCAACCGTCTTGGCATCTGTCCATATCTGCTTCTTCCACATTTCTCTCGTGATCTTGACGGCCCATAGTCCTTTCGGCGAAG